>Ga0222719_10000048_pt1 | contig 105814 bp, 141 predicted proteins | sample C33_34DmetaG_FD_165039 | JGI IMG/M metagenome (GOLD analysis project Ga0222719, IMG submission 165039) | Estuarine water microbial communities from San Francisco Bay, California, United States - C33_34D | ecosystem: Environmental > Aquatic > Marine > Unclassified | place: USA: California... | reverse complement strand
AACGAGTTCGATCTGTTGCAGAAGTTCGTCCGGTTCTGGGAGATGCATACTCCTGATATTATTACTGGGTGGAACACACGGTTCTTCGATATTCCATATCTGATCAACCGTATGTACAAGATCACTGGTGATACCAAGATGTCCAGCCGCCTCAGTCCTTGGGGTCTGGTGCAGGATCGTAACATCACTATCAACGGTAAACCCAATCAGTACTTTGTGATTGAGGGTGTCGAGCACCTCGACTACCTTGAGGTCTTCAAGAAGTTCACCCTGAATACTCTGGGTCAACAAGAGTCCTATCGACTGGACAACATTGCGAACGTGGTACTGGGTGAACGTAAACTCTCGTATGAGGAACACGGTAACCTATACACCTTGCACAAGGAAGACTACCAGAAGTTCATTGACTACAACGTCAAGGACGTGGAGTTGGTACACAAGATCGATGAGAAGCTTGACCTGATCTCTCTGGTTCTGACCATGGCATATCGTGGTGGTGTGAACTATGGTGATACTCTGGGTACGACTGCAATCTGGGATTCGATCATCTATCGTATTCTAAACAAGAGGAAGATCGTTGTACCACCCAAGGTCGAGAAACCCAAGACTGCATACCCCGGCGGGTATGTCAAGGATCCGCAGGTTGGATCACACGATTGGGTTACCTCATTCGACCTGAACTCCCTGTACCCGAATATCATTGTCCAGTACAATATGTCGCCTGAGACTGTCATGGATGGATTCATACATGATGTGTCAGTAGAGAAGTTCCTTGACGGGTCTGTCAATGTCGGAGATGTAGGTTACTCTGTTGCACCGACTGGTTCTAAGTTTACTCATGAACGTGAGGGTGTCGTACCTTCCGTGATTAAGGAGTACTACTCTGAACGTCGAGTGATCAAGGATCAGATGCTGAAGCTACAGACAGAGTACCAGAAGAATCCTTCCAAGGAATTAGAATACAAGATCACGTCACTCAACAACAATCAGATGGCGATCAAGATCTTGATGAACTCACTCTATGGTGCGTTGGGTAACCGATGGTTTCGTTACTTCGATCAACGTGTTGCGGAGTCGATTACTCTTGCGGGACAACTCGCAATCAAATGGGCAGAGAGGGCAGTGAATAATGAGATGCAAAATCTTCTCAAGACAGATGAGGACTACGTTGTTGCAATTGACACCGATTCTCTTTATATTCGTATGGGGGATCTCGTTGATCATTTTTCTCCCAAGAATCCTGTTGGGTTTCTAGACAAGATCTGCAGTGAACACTTCGAGAAAGTTCTAGAGAAATCATATCAGAGCATGGCGACTGTGACGGGTGCGTATGAAAATCGCATGGAGATGGGTCGTGAGGTTATTGCAGATCGTGGTATCTGGATGGCAAAGAAACGATACATCCTCAACGTCCACAACAATGAGGGTGTCCAGTACGCAGAACCCAAACTCAAGATGATGGGTATTGAAGCAATCAAATCGTCCACACCTTCGGTGGTGCGGGATAAAATGAAAGAACTGTTTCATATACTAGTCCAAGGTACAGAATTAGAAACACAACGGTTCATTTCAGACTTTAAGTCCCAATTCAAGAACCTTCCACCCGAAGACATCTCGTTTCCTCGTGGAGTATCGGACGTTGACAAATGGGAAGACCGTACCGCTGTGTACAAGAAAGGCACCCCCATTCACGTGCGTGGTGCGTTAATGTACAACAGTGCGATCAAGGAGAATGCCCTAGAACGTAGGTACGAGATGGTCAAGAACGGAGAGAAGATCAAGTTCGTCTATCTGAAAATGCCCAACCGTCTGGGTGAGAACGTGGTATCGTTTCCCCTGAACCTTCCGAAAGAACTGGGGTTGCATGATCACATAAATTATGATATGATGTTCGATAAGACATTCATTGATCCTATTACACCCATTCTGGATGCGGTGGGTTGGGTTGCAGAACCCAAGGCGACACTGGAGGATTTCTTTGGATAGTATTATAGAAAAATTTTTTACTAAATCGGATATCGAAGTGTACAAAAGAATTCGTTTACTGCAACAGAACGTTGGACGTTTGTTGGAAGATTATATAAATTCTAAATTGCCAGATAATGTTATCTTTGTTGGTAGGGATAAAAACAGACCGGAAGGTGTTGACTACATTGTAGATGGTGTCTACTGGTCTGTGAAAAATGCGTGGAACACCGACAATCACTCTATGAAAAAATATCGAGAAGATCGAGATATTAAACACTGGTATCGATTGAACAAAGATGGTTCTACTAATTGGGAGTCACTTTTTATTAAAGACGTTTCGGAAAGTGGATTTCTTGAATTCGTAACTGGTCAAAAACAACCGTCCTTGGAGGATTTCTTTGGATAATTTTGAACACTTGATGTGGAAAGAAGATGGGTGGGGTTATCTACCCGCAAACAAACACATCTTCGATGCACTGAAGCATATACGTGAAGTGGTAAACCCCATGAGTGTATTAGAGATTGGATTTTATGCAGGACACTCTACCAGTTACATGGCAGAGCATTTCCATCCGGACTGCAAAATTATATCCTGTTGTCCTGACCATCCACGAGGACGTGAGTATGGTGAGGTAGTGATGGAGAAGTACCCTAACGTGACAGTGCATCTTGTACCGTCACCTAAAATTTTAGATAGGGTGAAAGGTGAAGAGTTTGACCTAGTGTTTGTCGATGGTAATCATGATAAACAAAATGTGATCGATGATACTATCGTTGCGTTTCGACTAGGTGCGAAGTATGTCTTGTATGACAATACGGAGTTACCACAAGTTGATATGGTGGTCAGAATTTTTGAAGATGAAGAACGTTTGAGATTTATAAAAAACTACCCATACCGCACAGACTTCAAAGGCGGTGGAGTTGGGGAGATGAGACTATATGAGTGCATTTACTAAATTTAATGAAGACCTGTTATCCTTATCCAAATATAAGAAAAAAGAACTAACCGATACCCTGAGTAATATCTTTACCATGCGGGTCATTGGTAACAAGACCCATGGTGACCTTGCAGAAGTTGCGATCACTGAGTTCATCAACGAACACATGAAAGGATACAACTGTATCCATGTGGGTAAAGAGTTGTTCCGTTCTAAGGGACACGAAGAGGACGTGATAGTAACGAATACTGATAACTACGATGAGTTCCCTATCAGTCTGAAGGCATACGGAGACGGGCCACTGCAATTGTCTACTGACAAAGAATGTCTCATGTTTCCATTACTAGAATCCTACGGATCAGAGATTACTGATCCAGAAGAAATTAAGGATGTCTTTGATCACGAAGCGTTCAGTCACTTCGGTAAGATGAATGTCCTACCCTTGATCTACAAGGAGAATAAACTAGAGTGCAACATTCTTGTTTTCAATGCAAGAAAGGCAGAGTTGAATACCAGATACATACGACTACTTGAGTCTGGGTCTGGAAGAAAGCATCCGGTCTATAGGTTCTATGATAGGTACGGTGACTATATCATGGAGGTCAGATACGGAGGTAGAACTGCGAACGCATTGCAACGTGGACTCTGGACTCACACCAAGAACGCTAACCAGTACTTTAAGAGTGCGACAGATGGGTGGATCAAGTACAGAATCAATAACACTCTAGTCCAGTTGTTTGCACGTGCCCTGATATCAAATCCTGATCAGCTTGACAAAGTACTATGTGATCTGTTATAATGAATACATGCGATACGAATTAACGATATTCAAAAATCAATTTGACAACAAAACGCACCGGCGAGTGTCACTCTCAGACTGGGATGAACTCGTTGCGTTGTTGCGTGGGTTGTCACAACAAAAAGGAGAGAAGGGTGGAAATAATTCTAGTCCTCTTATTACTCCTGCTATTTTTCAAACCGATAGCACACGTAGTAATAAATCTACTGTATGTTGGGCTGGTTGGTGTGCTGTTGATGTGGACGATCATGTTTTTCCTCATGATGTTCTATCTCTAGAAGAATCGTTGCGGGAGAAGTTTGGTCACTTGGACTATGTGGTATACAACACTGCGAGTTCCCGTGAGGACATACCAAAGTTCCGCATCGTCTTTAGACTGGACGAACACATTGAGAACGAACGCATCAAACCATTCTGGTATGCACTGAACACAGAACTGGGTGAGATAGGAGATCCGCAAACTAAGGATCTTGCACGTATGTATTATGTACCTGCAATATATCCTGACGCATTCAGTTTCTTTTTTACTAACTCAGGTGACGCACTAAACGTCTCTGAGTTAATTGCTAAGTATCCGTATGTAGAGAAGACAGGCAACTCATTCCTAGATCGACTACCACCAGAGATGCAGAAAGAGATAATTGAGTATCGTAAGAATCAACTAAATAACACTGACATCAATTGGATATCCTATAGAGACTGTCCGTTCTGGCCACGTAAACTGGGTGCAGAGTATCAGTCGATTACTGGTACAGGTTGGTATCACAAGATGTATCAAATAATGATTGCGATTGCCGGACGTGCATTCGAGAAGGGTTACCCTATCACCGCAAATCAAATTGCAGATATGTGTAAGGAGTTTGATCGTGAGACAGGTAACTGGTATGAGAATCGTCCACTGATCGTAGAGGCAGACAGAGCACTGGAGTACATATACAGAAATGGATAGAAAGTTTTTAATTACAGGAGCAGCGGGATTTATCGGATCTCAGTTGATGAACACACTGTACAATGCAGGAGAGAAGGTGATTGGGTTAGACAACTTTAATGATCACCTGTATTCACCCACACTAAAAAAGGATAGGGTAAATCACTTTGACATCGATGTCAGATATGTTGATATTCGTAACTCGTATCACCTAGAAGAGTTTCTGGTTAAACATCAACCCACAGATATCATTCACCTTGCCGCACATGCGGGTGTACGTGACTCGTTTGGTAAAGAGAAACAATACCATGAGAACAATATCGACGGAACTCAAAACCTGATTGATCTATGTAAGAAGCATTTACCTAATGTACGCATCGTGTATGCATCAACCTCTTGTGTCTTTGCGGGATCTGAGTTACCGTGGACTGAGGGTAAAGAAACAGGTAAGCAGTTGAACCCATACGGTTGGTCTAAGTGGACTAATGAATGTCAGTTCCAAGCATCCGGTTTGAATAATGTGGGTCTACGTTTCTTTACTGTATATGGCCCTTGGGGAAGACCTGACATGGCACTGTTTAGTTTCACCAAGAACATTATTGCAGATGAACCGATTACTGTGTTCAACTACGGAGACATGAAACGTGACTTTACCTACGTTGATGACATCATAGATGGTATTCTGTGTGTATTGTTTGAGGACGCACCTTCTGGAGAGATCTACAATATCGGTAGAGGTAGTCCAGTTCAGTTGATGGACTTCATTAAAGAGATTGAGAAGAATGTTGGTAAGTCTGCAATATATGACATGCAACCTAAACATCCTGCAGACACACTAGAAACATATTCAAACACTTCTAAACTAGAAGCACTGGGTTATCACCCTCACACTGACGTGAGTGTGGGTATTAAGAATTTTTACGATTGGTATGTGGAGTATCATAATGGCAGATAATTTTGATGAGTTCGTTCCTGAGAAACCTACCGAAGGAACACCAGAACCTATCAACCCCAACAACCCGTTGAAAATGGGTATCGTGGGTCATGGTTTCGTAGGTAAAGCAGTAGAGTATGCATTCTATCATCCTATGATTGAACACTTCTTGGTAGATCCTATTTACAATACAAGTGTAGACGATCTCATCGATTGGAAACCTCAGATTGTATTTGTATGTGCACCGACACCTCAGAACCCTGACAGCGGATTCGTAGATGCGTCTATTGTAGAAGATGCAGTACTGAAGTTGATCTACCACACTAACGCATTTGTTGTTGTGAAATCAACAATCACACCAGACATTGTAGACCGACTGTACAACTCTATCGAACCACAAGACTATGATCGGTTCTGTTATAACCCTGAGTTCCTGACAGAGAAATCCGCATGTGAGGATTTTGTAAATGCGGAACATCATGTGTTTGGTGGTACACAGAAAGCATGTGATGAAATTTCACAGATCTATGATATTTTTTCTAACTGTAAATCAGATAAGTATTACCGCATGTCTGGTTGTGAAGCGTCATTTGTCAAGTATGCAACCAATGCATATCTTGCAACCAAACTGACCTTCTTCAATCAACTGAAGGATGTGGTGGATTCATTTGACTGCAGTTACAATATGATTACTCGTGCAATGGGTGCAGATGATCGTATTGGAGTAAAACATACACGAGTGCCCGGCCCCGATAAGAAACGTGGGTTCGGTGGTGCGTGTCTACCAAAGGACACAATGGCGTTTTTAAAGTTTTCCGAAACTCGTGGTAAGGAAAATAATTTCGATTTGTTGCAAAAAGTGCTTGACATTAATAGTGCTTATCGTGTACAATATGATCTAGATGAACGTGAAAAAGTAAACAACATTACATTTGGAGATGATGATGTCAATAATGGACAAACTGAAGAAGAACTCAAAACTCAAGGCAACGGAAGTACTGTCGGAGAGTAAGTTCTTCACTGAAAAAGATATGGTTCCCACCAATGTTCCTATGGTGAACGTTGCGTTATCGGGATCCTTTGATGGTGGTGTTACGCCGGGACTTACAGTCCTAGCAGGGCCATCTAAACACTTTAAAACATCGTTCGCCCTATTGATGGCGGGTGCGTATCTGGAGGCAAAGAAAGATGCGGTATTACTATTCTATGATAGTGAGTTCGGTTCCCCCCAGTCTTATTTCGAGCAGTTTGGAATTGACACTACTAGGGTTCTGCATACTCCTATCACAAATGTAGAAGAATTAAAATTTGACCTGATTGCTCAGTTAGAGAATCTGGATAGGGATGATGACGTGATTATCGTGATCGACTCTATCGGTAACCTTGCGTCCAAGAAAGAACTTGAGGATGCAATGAGTGAAAAGTCAGTTGCGGATATGTCTCGTGCGAAAGCACTGAAGGGTCTGTTCCGTATGACTACACCATACCTTGCAATGAAGAGTATCCCTTTACTCGCAGTTAACCACACCTACAAAGAAATCGGTCTTTTCCCCAAAGACATTGTAGGTGGTGGTACTGGTATCTACTACTCTGCAGACAACATCTGGATTCTAGGGAGACAACAGGACAAAGTTGGTACAGAAATCAAAGGGTATCACTTTGTAATCAACGTGGAGAAAAGTAGGTATGTTAAAGAAAAGTCTAAGATCCCTATCTCAGTTTCTTGGGATGGTGGTGTCCAACGTTTCAGCGGTCTTCTGGATGTTGCTCTCGCTGGCGGTTATGTTGCTAAGCCTAGTAACGGTTGGTACTGTAGGGTTGATACTTCTACTGGTGAGTTGGTTGATCCAAAGGTTCGACTCGCTCAAACATTGGATGAAGAATTCTGGACTCCTATCCTAGAATTCACTGACTTCAAAGAGTTTGTAGAAAAACAATTCAAAATTGGCTTGCCAACTCAAGTAGATCCTGATACAATAGTAGATTCAGATGTCGAAAACGATTAATGTAAATAAAGCTTCTGAAGGGGTCGATTATGAAATGATCCCTGTTGATTATGTTGATAATGATGCCGCATGGGATGTACGTATCTTACGTGGCGATTTTGTGGAAACCGTTATACGGTATGGGACAATCAAGTTTGATGGAACTCGTGACTGCCTCACTTTCAACTTTCGGGTTGTACAGTCACCTGTTCCATTCCTTGAACCTAGTAACGTAGAACTTCAGGAATGTGCCGCAGATATCTTAGAGGATATTATCGAACGTGGATGTCATGATGGTTGGATCTATACTAAAGAACGGTTAAATAAGGATGATGATGGAAATACAATTGGAACAAACGATTCTACGGAATCTATTGACGAATGACCAGTATGCGAGGAAGGTAGCAGCGTTTCTGACACCTGACTACTTCGAGGGTGTCTACAAAGGACTCTTCAAAGAGTTCACACAATTTATTGCGAAGTACAATAAACTTCCTACTATGGAAGCATTCAAAATTGAGATCGATGAGAATAATCGACTCAACGATGAGCAGTACCGACATGCTATCGAACTGCTCCCCAATATCTTTACACCAGAACCAGAGAACCTTGAATGGTTGATTGATCGTACTGAGAAGTGGTGTCAAGACCGTGCGGTATTCAATGCGGTAATGGAATCTATAAGTATTATTGATGGGAAGCACCAGACGCTATCTAAGAATGCAATACCGGATGTATTGAGTAAGGCACTGGGTGTGACCTTCGATACAAATATCGGACACGACTACTTAGAGAACGTAGAAGAGCGTTTTGACTTCTACCATACTCAAGAGGAGAAACTGCCTTTTGACTTGGACTACTTCAACCGTATCACTAAAGGTGGACTACCTAACAAAACTCTCAACATCGCACTTGCAGGTACGGGTGTTGGTAAGAGTCTTTTCATGTGTCATTGTGCTGGCAGTGCCTTGTCACAAGGGAAGAATGTCCTGTACATCACTATGGAGATGGCTGAAGAACGTATTGCGGAACGGATCGATGCAAATCTACTTAACGTCCCGATAGATCAACTAGAGAACCTATCTAAGGATATGTTCACCGACAAGGTACATGCGATTGCGAAGAAGACGCAGGGTAAACTGGTTGTTAAGGAATACCCGACAGGACAGGCGAATTCATCACACTTCCGTGCGTTGTTGAACGAACTAAAACTAAAGAAGAATTTTGTACCCGATATCATCTATATCGATTACCTAAATATATGTGCATCATCCCGTATGAAATCTATGGGTGGTGCGATTAATTCTTATACATATATTAAGTCGATAGCAGAAGAGTTACGTGGACTCGCAGTGGAATTCGATGTTCCTATTGTATCCGCAACACAAACGACTCGATCTGGTTATTCAAATGATGACGTGGGTCTTGAGGATACATCTGAATCATTCGGTCTACCCGCTACCGCAGACTTTATGTTTGCCTTGATTTCAAATGAAGAGTTATCGAATAACGGTCAAATACTTGTCAAGCAGTTGAAGAACAGGTATAACGATCCTACCACGTATCAGAGATTCGTTGTGGGTATTGACCGTAGTAAAATGAGGTTGTTCGACGTTGATCAAAACACATCACCGTTGAATCAGGAAGAGGATACTGGCCCCGCATTCGATAATAGTTCAAGTGGTCAGCGACTCAGGTCAGAAAGATTCGAGGACTTTAGGGTATGACACCATACGAAACAGTAGCAATAATTATGACGTTGGTCACCTTGTCATTTTGGCACGGTCACCGACAAGGAAAGGAATCAGGAACACTAGATGGTATTGAATACTGTCTGGAGTTCATGATAAGGAAAGGTTGGATGACCGAAGAAGGTCACAAAGAGATGGAAAATTTAGGTGAGCGAACATAGTATACCGCCCGTATCGTCGGTAACTGCTCTACCCGTTTCAGGAACATATCCAACAACTCAACAGACAGAACCAGTGGAGAGACCATTGGTGAAGTCAACCGTTAAAATTCTAGCTGCAACGTCTCAACAACAAGAGACAGTTTACACCTACAATAGAAACGGACACTTGGAAAGTACAGTGGTAAGATCCCACTATATAAATTTGTTAATTTAATGTAAGGAAGAATGATGAGTGAAGTGAATTTGGTTGCGATTAGTAAACCGAACGTTGGTGTGACTGATGGTGTGGATGCAAACGAGTTGATTGCATATGTTGCACGGGTGAGTAATCCGAGCAATCAGAGTAATAGTTCGACTGCACCAAAACTCTTACGGTATCTGATCAAGAATGATCACTGGTCTCCGTTTGAGATGGTGCATATGACACTAGAGATTAAGACAACCCGTGATATCTCACGTCAGATTGTCCGACATCGCTCGTTCTCATTTCAAGAGTTTAGTCAACGATACGCAGAGTCAGAAGATTTTCTGCTTCGTGAAGCACGTCTGCAGGATCCTAAGAATCGACAGAACTCTATTGAGTTAGAAGATGTCGAAGACTTTGGTAAGGGTGGTAACAAGACCCAACACGAGAGACTCTATGAAGACTGGAACATGAAACAGTCCGAAGTTATCAATGCGTCTAAAAAGGCATATAACTGGGCACTAAATCAAGGTATTGCAAAGGAACAGGCACGTGCAGTGTTACCCGAAGGTAATACTCAAACCACACTGTATATGGCAGGATCGTTGCGTTCATGGATTCACTATTGTCAATTGCGTCGAGGTAATGGTACACAGAAAGAACACCGTATCGTCGCAGATCAATGTTGGGAACATATCGTGATGCACTTCCCAGATGTTGCGGAGGCAGTAAATGAAATCAGTTAATCGATTTATTTGTCCAGTTATAGAAGTGGACGGAGAACTTTGTCTGGAATTTCCAGATAATTTAATGGATGCACTTGACTTATCAGTAGGTGATGTGTTATCATGGGAACCACAACCTATGGGAACGTGGGTACTTAAAAAATTTGTTGAGGAGAAAGAAAATGGAGAAGGGTGACGTTATTACTATCATGACACCTATTGGTGAATACGTTGGTAGATTTGAAAACCTAAACAAGGGCGAGTTGTATGTGACAGACCCTAAATTGATTGTGAACAGTCCAGACAACAAGGTTGGATTTGGACGTGGTGTTTGCATGTCAGCAGTAGAGAACATTGAAGAGGTTACTTTCTGTAACTATCTTTTCATTGCACCTACTAACGAAACGTTTGAGAAAGCGTGGCGTGAGGCGACTTCCGGTCTGATTCTATGACAGAAGTCGTAATCCGTAATAAGGATCTCCTAGAGACTCTTAACGGGTTTAAGGATGAACTGTTTGCTGTCGAGGGTTATAATGACTCTAAGTACAGCATGTACAGTCATGAAGAAGATACGAAGAACGGACGTGGTGAATACTGGTGTTCCGATGAGTATCTTAAAGAGTGTATGTCCCGTGATCAATTAGTCGGAGTACCTGATCGGCATTACGCAAATCCCATTGCAAAGATGGTACGTGCGGAACCTGAGAAGTGGGGTGACTATATGAAGAAGGTGAAGTATGACTTTGCCGCAGAGATCGGTGCACACACGTCTGCACTATTGTCCTACTATCCGCCTGGCGGATTTGTAGGATGGCATACTAACTATGATGCAAGTGCATATCAAGTACTGTTTACTTGGTCTAAGGGAGACGGGTATTTCCGTTACCTAGATAAAAATACAGGTGAGATTGTGACTATCCAAGATGTAGAGGGATGGCAGTGTAGACACTACTATTTCGGGCCAGAGGATGAACCCCACAATCATTGTTGGCATTCTGCATATGCAGGAGATGAGAGAATAACACTTGCGTACAAGTTTTGTGGTTATGGAGAGAACTCTCCGGAAGACCAACAAGCAAGACTACTACGTGATTTATTGATTGAGGAAATTGAAAATGAGTAAAGAAATTAAAGCACACTTGCCACCATTTGATACAGTAGATGGTGGTCAATACACGGGCAGCGTCAGTAATACTGGCACTATCACCGTAGACACGATCCCCTTGGATACTGTTACCCTAACCCTCACAGACACCCCTGAATACAAATTCAGAGAAGATGAACTGATTGCTGAGTTCAAGGATTATATCGATTCTACTTACGGTGGTCATTATGGTCAAGGTGGACTTCAGTCTTCTGAAGTAATCATTGACCGTGGTCATGGTATGGGTTTCTTTCTAGGTAACGTGGACAAATACAATGCACGTTATGGTAAGAAGGGTACACCCGAAGATCAACGTAAAGACATTGTAAAAATTATCCACTACGGATTTCTTGCATTGTTCGAACATGACAGGTTGCATGGAAAGTAATGCTCTTAACTAGTGGTTGTTCATTTGTCTGGGGAGATGAGTTAGAGGGGTTTGATCAAAGTCCACCTACTCACTGGGACAAAACATTCACTCATCACCTTGCAAAGAAACTGGGTCTTGAGTATGTAAACATTGCTCAGTGCGGTAATGGTAATCGTAAAATTTTTCGAGATACCATGCAGTACTTACGTAACTATTCCGATGAGATCACACACTGTGTAGTGATTTGGTCTGCATGGGAAAGAGAAGAGGTTGCAGAGAGTTATGGCCCCAGTGAAGAAGCATTGATGAAGATCAAACGGAATCAGTGTATGACTCAGTTCTCTCCTGCTAGAATCAACATGATTCGTAACATGCAGTTCGCTCAAGCACTAGAATATCTGTACGATCATTATGATGTCAAACGAACCAACATAATGGAGACCATGACATATATGACCAATATGCAATGGTTGTGTGATATGATGGGTATCAAACTGGTACAAGGTATGTTCCACTATAGATGTTGGGAAGAACTTGTGGACGTTATGAAACCAGAGAACTACAGTGGTGATGCCCCCGACAAATGGTGGGGTGAGTGGATGGAGCACATCCAAGACGAATTAAATTATCTGAGAGACGAATCCAGAGTTGGATTAAATCGTTATACAGATCTCGCCACTATCGCTGAGGAGAACGATGATATGAAACCTTCTTCTCATGCGGGTGAAAAGTCACAGCTAGTATTTGCAGACACACTATACGAAGCATTCCAGAAAGTATGAAGAACATAATTTTACAACATTGGGCAGGGCCGATGAATGAACTGGTAGAGAAGTCTACTGAGTCAATCAAAGGATATGCAGAAAGGATTGGTGCAGACTACGAGTTTATTCGTGGTGTTGTATTCATGAAAAAAATTGCTCACAAACTAGACTACCCGTGCCAGAAACTTATCTACCTTGATGAGAAGTATGACAAATATGACACTGTTGTCATGGTTGACGCAGACATGTTTGTCGCAAAGTCTTGTAATCAAAACATCTTCACAGACGATGTGGGTATTGGTAGACATACCGGAGTCCAGACATCGTTGCGACAGAGACTTGTCGAGATTTATCCAGACCTTGGATCCTTGGACGCACCTTACTGGGGTGGGTCAGTGTTTCGATTATCACGTGAGATCCGACAGAAGTTTCGTGAGGCATTGACCGAAGATATTGTTATGGCATTTGCTCGACGCTACCATGATGAAGGTGTGATGCACTGCTTAGCGAACAAGTTAGGTATGAAACACACCGACAAAGACATATACCTAAATGGTCAGATGTGGAACTACTCTTCGTTTGAACCCGATGTAGAACGTGCAAACTTCATTCACATTCGCACCAAGGTCACACCCCAAGGCCCAAAGAGAGAGAAGATTAAAAATTACCGTGAATTGGTACAGAGAAATCTTATCTAGGGTGTCATTTAATTGACACTTTTCGTCTTTTAGAGAAAACCAAAGTATAAATACCCTTGTATATTAACATACATGGGACTTATTTTATGCGTTACATCATTTCCTTTTGGATGCTTATATTATTGGCATCTCACTCATATGCACAGGACGCTCCTGCCGAAGGAGAAAATAGTGTAGTACCTATTGTTACTGAATCAACAGTAACCACTAATGGTAGCACAGAGACGACTCTGAAGTCGCCCCCTGCTTCTGCCATTTCACCTACAATCAACACTTCCAATTCTGATCTCTGTACTTTCGGAGTTGCGGGTGCGATTCAAACCCAAATACTTGGTATCTCTACGGGTACTCAAGTAGTGGATGAAAATTGTGAAAGATTGAAGAATGCTAAGACTTTGTTCGATATGGGCATGAAAGTTGCAGCAGTATCAGTTATGTGTCAAGACAAACGAGTTTTTGACGCTATGATGAACGCAGGAACCCCCTGTCCGTTTGACGGTCTAATCGGACAGGAAGCAAAGGCAGCTTGGGAAGTTAACTCTGAACTTGCTCCGGATGCACAAAAAGAGAAGGAAGGAATGGATGATTCTACTAAGACATTGTTGGGCGGTGCTGGCGTTGCTAGTCTGCTCGTCTTACTCTTACTCTGAGGAAGTCTATGGGACTTCACCGAATGCGGCAGCGTTTGGTTTAAATTGGGTTATGACTAACATTCTGCCCCAACAGGCAGGACTTACCGTGAATGGAGTTGTATACAGATATACTGCAGTCAAAGATCCGAACAGTGACATGATTGTCTACGTTCAGAACGAGAACGCAATTGACGGTGGTTATATCTTTAGGGAAGCAGATGATTGGTCTGGGTTGCCTGGCAACACGATCAATAAACAAGTTTCTGTAGGTGGAATTCCTATAGAGTATTGGGGTGACGGATCGATCCAAGTTGATGGAGAAGGATCCGTAGAAGATCCTTTGGTGGTTTACAATTATCGATATGATAGTTGTTATCAAGTTACGACTGATCCGGCATGTCCGGATTATATTCCACCAGTAGATCCTATTGACGTTGCTACCAGTGATCCTTTAGATGAGGATTACGTAAAAGAACAGCTTGAACGTAGAGCAGTTCTTGATGAAGAAGAAGAAGAAGACCGTAAAAGAAGACAGAAGATGTCTGAGGAAGAACCAGAGGATAGAAGACTAGAGTCTATACTGGGTGCAGTGAACAGTTCTTTATTGGCAGTAGAGTCACTAAAGAAACATACAGAGATGCTGGCACTCAACTTTATTCCAGTCAACTACTTCGACGCTTTACCAGATCCTCAAAAGATCGAGGACACTGTTGTTCTGAAGGATTCTAATCTCCCTGAGAATCGAAAGGCAAGGAGACAGAGTGTTTCACAACAACTGTTACATCAAGAGTTGGTAAATCTACAGTATGAAAATTAACTATAAAAATTAGGAGCAATTCAATGTTCAGAAAAACCCTTCCCATTCTTTTAATGGGTACTATGATGTCTGCGGCAGTTGCAGCAGAGATTCCAATCGTAGGTTCTGTAGAATCCAAGTGTGTCATCACTACTGACACTCAAGGTGTCTATGGTAACCCTACTCCAAGTAAGTTGACTACTGACATGTCAAATGGTGGTGTACCACCTATCGTTCGTTACGATGTCATTCAAGCAGACTACTACAAGGCGTTAATCTCACACCCTACTACATTCACTGAGAGTCCTGCACTTTCAGACGTTGTTAACTGGGTTGGTGAAGTAACTGTCGCTGAAGTATCAGATGTCAACATGTCTGCATATGACAATGAGAAAAGACTATATAATAACGTGACTGAGATCGATCTAACAATCGCAGGTTCAACGTGGTTCAAAGTTGCCTCGACTGCAGAGTATGGTTATGACAAGGCATTCCCTGCCGGTCAATACCGTGCAACTGTTCAAGCAGAGTGTATAGCGATCTAACTCATGAAACGGTTTGTCATGACATTGTTTATGTTCCTCACGAGTGGGTACGCAAGTGCCCACGAGTGGTTACCAACCTATCCAACATTGGTTCAATCTTATGTGGAAGGTATTTTACAAACTGAGATGACTTTGTATAACGCTCGACAGGATGTTGAGTACTATGAGATCGGGGTGTTCGATGAAGAAATGAATCCTGTCTCATTTGCTACGGCTGAGAAGATCGTTAACGTCGAATTTCAAAGACGTAAAAAGATCACCGTATTTGTTAGAGGAGTGGATAGAGATAGAGCGGTCTATGTCTGTACGAAATCAAAACTATTGAGGGATACCGGAACGAAAGCACTGATTACCTCAAAAATATGTTCTAAATTCAAATGAGAAAAATTTTATTATTACTGACGTTTTTTATAGTAGGGATGTGGACTGGTGCAGCTTATGGTCAATCTTCGTCTCTTAATCTAGCGATACCTCAGTCATCACCACAGTTTCAGTCTGATAGAGTCAGAGCAGGAGACGTAGAATGTTCTGCCGCAATTGGATCATCCACAAACGTGGAGTTTGGTGTGGTGGGGATATTGAATCAGAATGATCCATGGGATCAGTACAGAATGGGTATGGGTATGGATCAAGGATTGATGCCCAGTTACAACGACAACTTCATGCGGGATGTTGGTGTGTATGCGAAGATAACCATACCACTGGGTGCACCTAAAGAGAGACTCAACTGTAACGCACTATACAAATTAGAACTAGAAAAGAAAAGACTAGAAGTCATGAAGTTAAAACAAGAAATCGCAAATCTTCGTGCACTTAAATTCGAAGAGGAGTAAAAATGGCAGAGATTGAATTTGCTGGGGTCAAATTCGCAGGGGGAAGAATCGCAATCATCTTGACTGCATTGTCATCACTAGGTGGTGCGTCATGGGCAGGTTTCGAGTTCTACAAAGACTACATGGACATGAAAGAGATTGTCCAGAACATTGACGTGAACGAAATTGAATCCCGTAACAAACAAATAGAAATAAAACTTAACGAAGCCATCGATTACTCACGTAGTATCAAGAACGATCTACGTGATGACTTTAATCGTATGGAACGAAACGTTGACAGAATTGAGGATGCAGGACGTGATCTAGAGACCAAAGTCGAGGATATGATCGACAGGGCAGATGAACGTTTTGACAACAAGAGGGACGCTTTGTCTACTGATACAGACAAAAAAATGGAAGCCCTTGAGAAGAGACTCAATGACAAAATTCAAGCATTTTTGGATAATCCTCTGGCTGATCAGTAGTCCAGTACATGCAGAGTTCAGACACTTCGGTGACTGGACTAACAAAGAAAAGGGTCTGTTTACGACATACAACATACTGGCGTACACAGACTACAAACAAACATCTCTCGCACTGAAACATCCGTGTCAGTGCTACCGTGAGGCGAATCCCCTGTTTGGGGATTATCCCTCATCTCAAAGACTGGCCTTGACACAGGTCGCATTTTCAGGTATACTATATTATTGGGTTGGAAGTGGTTCTCCGAACTATAATAATGACGCAATGTGGGGTGCGATTGTGATCAGATCCTACGTAGTCCACCAGAACAGTGAATTGGGGATATCTTGGAGAGTAGCTTTTTAGCTATAAGAAAGCGCAAAAAAGTGTGAAAAAAGTCTAAAAAAAGTGCAAAAAAGTGTTGACTCCTTGTTTTAATTATGAGACAATATGTATGTTGAGTTGATAGAGGTATTGTTATGAAAGTTATTGAGAACATTAATGAGTTTTTGGGTCGGGTTCCTGTTGGTCATGATCTGGTTGTGATGGAAAAAGGTGATCTCGACTCTGCTCTTGTCCTGATGGGTTTTGATGAGATTGGTATGTTTGACAACATGTTCAAAAAACCTGTTTACGCTTTCTTGGAGCAAAACTATGTATGATGATTTGATGAATGAGTTGGTCTGCCTCTGTGAGGTACGTGGTGAGTTAGATGCCGAAGGCAATGCTCGTCTGGAGCAACGCATTGCTGAAATCAAAAATCAACTGGAGGAGTTGTCATGAGTAAACCAATCCATATGGTCGATTCTATTTCTGAGAAGGAACTTGCTGTTCTGCAACGGATTTGGACATCTAACGAGAAGAAGATCAACGAACTTCTTAACCATCAACAAGAGATCGATAAGTTGTTTGACAAGATCGATCAAGGTAAAGTTTTAATTTCAGGAGTAGTATAATGAAATATGTAATTCACACGCAGTTTATGGAAAACTATGGTGCCCATGATTGGGACGGTAAGGGTGTATGCCCTCAGTACTGGAAGTACAAGGGTGGTGACACCTACATCGTTGATGTAACCCTGCAGGAAGCGCAGGACAAGTCGTTCTATGCGTCTGTGGAAAAGTGCATCGAATATAAAAATGATTACTCTGAGGAGTACATCCTTGGTTCTGAACTAATCGATGATATCGACTTCGTGGAGTCAGACCACGTTGCGGAGTGGGAGTCTCCCATCTGCTGTTTCCTCGAAGGTGACAAACTTATGTGCACGTCTGTCGCACGTAAGTACGATATGTCTGCAACTCCGTTCGGAGAGCGCACGTGGGTTCAGGATGCTGATGGTCGTTCTGAGATGCAACTAACTACATTTGAGGAGGTGGCGTAGTGGCGAAACGTTTGAATGATGCGACTCCCGAAGAATGGGATCAGGCATATAGACACACTCAACACACCAAGTTGTTGAAAGCGAAGGTCGAAGAGTTTCGGAAAAAGGCGGTTGAGTCTAAAGAACCAAATGATCTGTATTTGAATACAATGGTGTTCGGTGAACTGCAGAAAATACTGGACGAGTTGAAATGATCCACGGTAGTATGAGACACTACCCTAGTGGTAAGAAAAAGAAGACCAACTACTGGACTACCAAGAAACGCAAGGTAGAGTTCAAGGAGTACACCCCACCTGAGACATACCGGAGAGAGACTCCGGTTTACAAATCTCACGATTCGGGTACTCACAATACACAAATCAAAGAAAAGATAAACTACACCGGAACCCTGATCAAGGGTATCAGTACCATGCACAAGTCGAATGCAGTACCGATCATTGACCAGAAAGAAGCTATTGAACATGCGAGGATGCGACGATGAATCTTGAGAAGTGCCTATGGCGTGAGGAAACTACTGACTGGGGAGATAACACCCCAAATCACATCTATGTGACCAAGGGTACTGAGTTGGTCGGATTTGTCCCCAAGGGTGGGGTACTGAAGATCTTCAAGAATCCTATGAAACGGTGGTCACCATCCCGTCGAAAGTTCCGTAAATTGGGTCTGAAGGAGATCCGTTCTTATTCCAAAATGCTATAACCTTATGAAAAATAAGTATAAAAAATATATACTTTTTTTCGATTTAGGGGTTGACATCTTGTTTTGAATATGAGATAATTACCTTGTAATTGAGAGTGAGGAATACATTATGAAAACAAATTTTATTGCATTGAGATCTAACCCGTCTTTGACTGACTTCAGGAACTACATCCTGTCTTTCTACGCTTACGATGGTATCTATCCAACCCCTTGGGTGGACGTTGCCATGGTAGAGAGAGGTATCATGAGATACCTTGCAGTGTGTTCTAATCCTGAGAACCACGAAGAGTGGGGTGACGGTGACTCTATCGACAGAGAAAGAGTCTATCAAATTATGGAAGAACTTGCGGAGAAAAAGTGAATGATTGACTTCTATATAGAAGGTCAAGTAAAAAATCAAGAGGTCGTTCGAACCTACATCGCAAACATGATCAAGACTCTGGGTCTTGGTCGGTTGCGTAAACCGTACATCAATGTGCGGTTCACTAACAAGTGTGATGCCTACGGTCTGTGCGAAGGTGATCGTGAATATGCAGAGATCACCATTGCACGTAAGTGTCCTATCACTGGTGAGAAGATGACGTTCATGGAACAGATGGGAACTCTCGCACACGAGATGGTTCACGCACGTCAGTTCCTTCGAGGTCAGTTGAGTGCAGAAGGTGCGTGGAAGTGGAAAGGTCGTAATGCGGATGGTTATGAATACGATAACCAACCTTGGGAAAAGGAAGCATACAAACAAGAGAAGGTGTTGTTTCAGAGTTGTTTCCCTTGGGATCAACCGTTCACAAATTGATAAATACCATGGTATCCAACGGAGATATCATATGAACAAACTATCAACTATTTTAATGACCACCCTGATTGTTGCAGGGTGTTCTTCTATTCCTTCCTTCTATGATCCAAACGAGTCCAAAGCTATTATCGACATTAGTACACGTGTCGAGATGATGGACTGTGATCTAAAACCCGCATCTCTGAAGAAACAGATTCGGTCAATCGACTTTTATGTCGAGTGGTTGAATCAGTACTCCCTTGCAAAGGGATCTCAGGATGTCACGAAAATTACCGGAATCATGGATAAGACTTTACAGGGTTTGGTGGACGCAGATCCATTGACTCCGACATACTGTCGAATCAAAAAGAAGAACCTACAAACGCAATCTAAGATGGCGGCAGAAGCAATCATGGGGAGATACTAATGGCAGATACATTACCGCAAGAACAACAAGGAAGAGAATACAAGGAACTACTGGATGGTGGTTACCTTAGTCAACAAGAATACACGGATCTGATCGAAGATCTGAAACGTGAAGTCGAGATGATGGATGAGACCAATGCAATGGAAATGAAGGCAAACTGCATCAAGGCATTGGATCTTTTATTGAAAATAATTTAAAAAAAAGCTTGACATCTTGTTTTGATTATGAGATAATTACCTTGTAATTGAGAGATATTGTTATGAACCAAGAAATTTTGAAAGTGACCCATTTTGCGTCTGAGTGCCATAAGGATCAGAAACGTAAATACACTGGTGAGAATTACTTCTTCCACCCTATCGCAGTTGCGGAAATGGTCGAAGAATACATGGTCGAGAAAAAATTTGACCAAGATGATATCGTGTATGCAATCAAGGTTGCATTGTTGCACGATACTGTCGAGGACACTATTGCGACTCATGAAGACATTGAAGAGAATTTTGGAAAGGACGTTGCGAAGGGAGTTTGGTTTTTGACTAAAGTTCCTGAGTTCGTTGGTAACCGTGCGACTCGAAAGAAGATGTGTGAAGCACGTCTTGCGACTGCACCTGAGATCATCAAGATCATTAAGACTTTTGATATGATGCATAACGGGTACAGTATCGAAGAACACGATCCAAAATTTTTCAAATTGTTCAAGAAGGAAACCAAGAGTCTTTTGAAGGTAATGGGGACTGAGAAAATTTGGAAAGAAAAAGCTTGACATTGTTCTCTTGTTTTGATAACATGTTAGTGTAAGTTAAATTTTTAGTGAGGAAATTATTATGAGTATGAATGACATTTTACAAATCGAGACTACTGCATCTGTAGGATCGTCCCCTTGGGGTATCGGAGAGATCGTATCCAATGATCTATCTCCACAACAGATGATGGAAAAGGCAGGTGTTGACTGGAAAGTCGAGAAGGTTCCTACCTACGCAGACTTCAACGGTGAGAAAATCCCTACAGGGATGGAAGCACTTGTTAGGGATTCTGATAACAAGATCCTAACCCAAGTCGGTAAGAACTGGGAACCCTGTCAGAACGAAACTGCGTTTGAGTTCTTCAATGAGTATTGCCTTGAGGGTGATATGGAAATGAGTACCGCAGGTTCACTGAAAGGTGGTAAGATGGTATGGGCACTTGCGAAGGTCAAAGAGTCTTTTGATGTTCTAAGGGGTGACCAGATTGATTCTTACCTTCTGTTCTCTAACCCGCATGAGTACGGTAAGTCTATTGACATTAGGTTTACTCCGATCAGGGTTTCATGCATGAACACTCTTGCAATGGCATTGAAGGGTACTGCAATTACTGGTGCAAAATTGAACCACAGAAAAGTGTTTGATGCGAACCACGTAAAGACTACTCTGGGTCTTGCACACGAGAAGTTCGAACAGTACAAAGAACTATCACAGTTCCTTGCGTCTAAGAAGTTCTCTGCAGAGTCACTGATCGAATACTACAATGAGGTCTTCCCAAGAACTTATCAAGGTAAGAACCCTCCAGTAGTAAAAGAGTTTAAGGATCTTACTGCAAACGGTCAGAAAGCGTTTGAAGTTCTGGATTCACAACCAGGCGCTCAGTTTGGGAAAGGTTCATGGTGGCAAGCACTTAACAGTGTGACCTACTTGACTGACCACGTAATGGGTAGGGAAGCAGATTCCAGAATGACATCTGCATGGTTCGGTGCAAACCAGAACAGAAAACAAACCGCAGTTTCGAAAGCAATCGAATTCGCAGAAGCTGCCTAACCAACTAAAGGAGACCACCCTGTTCGCAGGGTGGGTTTTTATATGAGTAAAGATCGATTTGACTTAGAACAATCTATCATGGAATGTTGGAATGTAACCGACGATATTAATGTGGTGACTGAACATTTTATGGACAGTCCTAAGTGGAAACATATACCGCCTGATGTTGCGGATGCTCTCTGTAACAAGTATCTTGGTATCAAGGAACTCTATGACATTCGTTTCCAAAAGTTGTGGGATACCTTTACAGAATGTTTCGATCTAGATAGAGATGCCGAAAATTACTGGGCAATGCGAAAGACCATGGATGAAGACCTCGGTGAGTAAAATTCTTATCATCGATTATGGTTGGTGCAACTTCCATAATATCCTTGAACTAGTAAAATCAGGTCACGATGTAAAAGTCGTGACTTCTTCATATGAACACTTTGAAGATGTTCCTCACAAGTTCTGGGATCAATATGGTGTTGAGATCGTCAATGCCGAGAATAGAGATTCGGTATTGATGAAGTGGTTGAATAATTCTGACAGAGAAATAGTGATCAACACTCATCCTATACTAGGACATCTAAGTGATTCCAACATTATTGATCAGGATCGTTTTGAGTACCTTGGACTTTACAGACCTACTGCAATGTTAGAGACTGGTAAGTGGGCAGTGCGAGAGTCCATGTTGCGTCGAAACATATTGTGTCCTAAAGTCAGAAAACCTATTGCACCTTGTGTGGCAAAACCAATACGAATTCCTAAACCAACTGACCACGTAAGTATCTGCATGACTCAAAGTGAAGCAGATCGTTTTAGTAGAGATGAATATGCAGAAGGTATGTTCTATGAAGAGTACATACCCAAACCCACAATAGAAACTAATGTAGATTTTGTTGTTGCGAAGGGTAAGTGGTCTATTCGACACACTCAAGAAATCATTGGTGAAGATACCGCAAAACTTGCAGGTAAGTTTCAACACTGGACTAAGACCTCTAGTTTTAAACCATTACCAGAATGGGTAGAAGAGATCACTGTAGAAAATGCGGTGGTTATCTTGGACTGGATTACTAAAGATGTATGTGACAAGTCATCTTTCGTTGGTCAGATTACTGGACTATGTACACCAAATGGTGACTGGTATTTCTGTGAGATCAACGTGAGACCAGAACAAACCTGCAGTCTACCTTACTTTGTAACTGGAGATGAGTACCTTGAATCATTGAGAGGGAAACCAGAGATCCTTGGAGATGCATTCCCAAATGACGTTGACAAGTTGATTGTGATGCCAAAGGAACCGGATTCGATCTACCCCTACCATCTGCATGAGTCCTATGGGGTTGCAATTCCTTGTGGACTTGATATAATTGATGGTGAGTACAGAGTATCTAGGCATATGCGAAAGAGAACTCCGGATGGGAGAATCGGACTGGTGATCTGTGATAAGGTCATTCCAGAGGGGTTCATTCACGAGATGAATAATGGAAATTTCGAAATTAGTGCAAAAATGACAAAATAAAGCTTGACTTCTTGTTTCGAATATGAGATAATGTGCATGTAAGTGAGAGAAATAAGGATTTGTTATGACCAATATCTATGAATCATATCGTATTGACCGTCCCTACCATGGCACTCCGGAACACTACTACAATGAGTATCTCCGGAAACATGCCAAGAAACAGAACAAGGGTGCACGTGGTCAAGACTCTGAACGTAGTAAGTGTTACAGTGCAGAGTGGGCATTCCAGTCCAAGTGTTCTGGTCAGATCCCTAAGTTCAAGGATATCAAAGAGGCACAGAAGTACGCCAAGAAGATCTACAAGTCAAAGACTTGGCAGAAGATCTGGTCTGAGTCTATCAACGGTGATGTGACTCGTATCTTCAATGCGTCTCCTGAAGTCAACGCAAAGTTGAAGTCGAGTGGTCGTGGTACTGCGGGTTGGTCGAATGGTCGTAGTGTGACCCTAGATACTAAGGTTGGTTTGGATGCGTATACTCTAATCCATGAACTGACTCACTGTCTGGGTAATATGCACCATGGTCGATCCTTCCGTAAGGATCTGTTATCACTGGTGTCACGATTCCTTGGACGTGATTGTGCGAAAGCACTCAAGGAAGAATTTAAGAAACGAAAGCTTGCCTGTGGTGAGGCACGTAAACCGCAAACGTTTGACCAATGGAATGCGGCACGTGTTCGCATGGCAGCGATGCGGGAGAAATTATGACAACAATGAAGAATGTAAAACTGAGGAAACTTATGGAACAAAAAAGAGTTCAAGAAGAACAACAGTTCAGCGAAGAAGAACTTGCGAACTCAAAGAGAATTTATAAATCTGCAACTCCAAAGGGTGGACTTGACTGGTACATAAAGTGGGCATCTACTGTCTGCGTTTTGTCTGCAGTGACAATCCGATCCAGTGGGATTCCGGAACTGCAAGTTTATGATTTGATGTTCTCTTGGTTAGGTGCAATTGGTTGGTTTATAGTTTCCTATATATGGAAGGATAGAGCACTTATTCTTTTGAACGGTGTAATGGGAGTCCTGTTGTTTTCGGGACTGATACGATATTTTTTTGGATAATTAAAAATGACAACAACTAAATTGATGGTTGAAGTGACACCTTGGTTTGATGAAGAGGGTGTTTTTACTAGTCTCTATATTGGAGACGCATGTGAACCTGTCTATGAGGGTCACACTCCATACAAAGAACTTGTGGATCTAGAACTATCGTCGTATACTATTAATGGAAAGATCCCTGAGAGACACCTTGATGAGGTCGAAGAGTTCGTGCGAACACTAGAAGAACTTGGGGACTACGCACGTAAACAAATGGAAAAATTATCTAATGTTTGAACATGTTTTAACAGAACTAAATGAGATGGAGTCGGTCACTACCGACTCTGGTCGTAAATACAAAACACCGGAAGGCGTAAACCTTCCTTCTATAACCACAGTACTTTCAATACTGTCTCGTGACTCCATTGCTGCATGGCGTAAACGTGTGGGTGAGGCAGAAGCAAATAAAATTTCTCATCGTGCATCATCCCGTGGTACAAGGGTACACGAGATCATTGAAAAGTACATCAACAACGATGAGGATTATCGTAATGGATATACTCCAGATATTATTGACAGTTTTATTGCTATCCGTCCCATTTTGGATGATCGTATTGGCAGAGTATTCGCACAGGAAGCACCACTCTATAGTAACCACTTGGGGGTTGCAGGTAGGGTTGATTGTGTTGCTGAGTTTGACGGGAAACTTTCTATCATTGATTTTAAAACATCCCTCAAACCTAAACGACTCGACTGGATCAAAAATTATTTCATGCAAGAATCCGCATATGCAATTATGTGGGAAGAGAGAACCGGGCAGCCCATCACACAACTTGTAACGATAATCTCAGTGGATAATCATGAACCACAGATCTTTATCGAACATCGTGATAACTGGGTACGTCCATTAAAAGAAACAATTGCACAGTATAATGAGGAAAATTCGGGTTCTCTTTTCTTATAAATAGTGGTATACTGTGGGCAACAGTAAAGAAACGGAGACCGATTAATGTTAAAATTTTCTAGCTTTCTGTCAGAAGGTAATCTCACATTTGGTGAGATCACTCGTGATGACAGGGCGTTCCGACTAGAATTGTTCTTGAGAAAGTACAAGGGTAATGAACCGTTTGAGTTATCAGCCGGTGGTACGGTTGTCCTGAAGTATAACGCAGAGATTGAAAAAGCACTCAAGGCAAAAGACAGTAAAACTGCAAACAGCATTGGTCTAGAAGACAATGCAGGGAACAAAATTTCATTTGGTAAACTAGCAAAGACCAAAGAGTTTGGTGGTGGTCGTGGATCCGGTGGTGGATCTGACAACACTAAAGCAACTGAGTCTGCACAGTGTGTTTACCTTCAAGCAGTGTGGGACGATCCCACAACTCAGTTCACACCCGAAGCAATCCAGAACGCATACGCTAAAGTTCACGTCGATGCAACTGCAGATGAAGTGATGTTAAGAGATGAAAAATGGATTGCATCATCTATTGATGTCGCACGTACCTTATATAAGGTTCTAAAGAAACAGGGAACATATAGTTTCCATCGTGGATCACCTTGGGTCACTGCTTTGGAAAACAAGTTCAAAGAGTTGAACCGTGCAGAGAAATTATTCCAAGACGTTAATAAGTGGACACCTGCAGACATCTGGATGGTCAAATCTGGTAAAGAGGGTGCGTATGATATTGAGGGTGCAGGATCCATCAAAGCACTCAATCAAGAATTACTCAAGGCATATGCAGCACGTGACATTCTTGGTATCTCACTGAAGAAAGCTGCTAGTGGTAAACCTAGAATATCTCAGGTCAACTACAAGAAACCATTTAAACCACCTGTCTTCCGTGCTGTGTCCTACAACAAGCGTAATGACTTCTTTAAGTCAAAGGACGGATACTTGTTTGGTCAGGGCGGTCTTGAGATTCAATTCCGTACCTTCCCTACGTTCCAGTGTGAGATCATTGGTAAGAAGGCAAAGCATGGTAAGGTATCTCAGGGTGGTATTGATGCCGCATTGTATGCGACTACTCGTAATCGTCTTGAGGTTCGTAAAACAATTGAAGCAGAGATCCGTAGTGACAGGGAAGCGTTCCTTGATAAGTTCTATGGATTCTATACTGGTGCGATTGACAACCCTGTTGACCGTCAAACATTTGGCACTAAACTAAAGAACAAAGATTCTAACTGGTTAGTCTCTAAGTACTACGTGACAACTATGTTCACTATGGTAAAAGGTAGAGAGCAACAACTAATGACCCTGTTGTACAGGGTTGCCAAATCAGAATCAGCAGATTCTGCCGTCCACTTAAAGGTAATGTAACATGGCCATATCACACTATATAGATGATGTCCAATTAAATATCGCACGGGAGTTGGTAGTCAACACTTCGGTGCGTAACATCTTCGGAACCACAGGCGGTACGGATAATATCGTTACCTCAGAGTTTCGAACCCCTTGGGAAGAGGCATCAAACTATGCGTTCCCATCTTCGGCAGTAACCATGTCTGTGGTTAGTTCTGATGCGGGGGATACTGGGATATCTCTCCTACTTCTAGGACTAGACGGGGATTGCAATCCTATCAGTGAAGTGGTTGCCGTAAACGGTACAACTACCGTCACAACGACAAACTCTTTCTATCGAATCAATGATGCGGTGATCACAGTCGGAAATGCAGTTGGTGATATCACCGTCTCTAATGGCGGAACCACATACGCAAAGATTCTTGCGGGGACTGGTAGAGATCAAAAATCGGTATACACGGTGCCAGCAGGACACTGTTTCTTTTTGACTCGTATCGATGCATTCTGTACAGATGCGAACGGTGGTAAAGCGGCTCGATTCAGAAACTTTTTGACGGCTTCAAATGGAAGACAGTTGAGAGTCGCAGATACAACTTTCTTTGAGAACATGAATATCGTGAGACAAGCACCGTTCAAGTATGATGAGAAGACGGACATTGAGATGCAGTTGCGTTCTTTGTCCGGTTCAACGTTTGGTTCCGTCTTTGCAGAAGGTATACTGGTCAAACTATGAATTTCGCAGAGTTTATCACAGAACAGAAGAACACCCACATGACCCATATTGAGGACAAGGTTCTCTATGGTGGTGTGAACGGTACACGTCAAGCAATCAATGCACTACGTGAACTGCGTGATATGTTATCTGGTAAAAAGGACGGAAGAGTTTCTGTTAAGTGGGATGGTGCACCTGCAATTTTCTGTGGTGAAGATCCACGAGACGGTGAGTTCTTTGTGGCGAAGAAAGGTATCTTTGCAAAGAACCCAAAGGTCTATAAGACTAATGCAGAGATCGATGCAGATATGTCTGGTGATCTTGCATCTAAGATGAAAGCTGCTTTGCAGTATCTACCAGATCTAGGTATCAAGGGTGTGATACAGGGAGACTTCCTGTTCAGTTCAGATGACCTTGAAACCAAAACAATAGACAAAGAGAAGTACACAGTATTTCACCCCAACACAATCGCATATGCAGTACCCTATGATGCCGCTGCAGAGATACGATCTGCAAAAATCGGTATAGTGTGGCATACTACATATAACGGTACTACATTCGAAAACATGAAAGCATCGTATGGTGTAAACGTAAAAGGATTCAAAAAATCAAGTAATGTTTGGTCTCAGGATGCCATGTTGACGGATGCGACTAAAGCAACCATGACGCAAGAGGAGACAGAAGAGGTCAATGGGTATCTATCGCAAGCCGGTAAGTTGTTTAACCAAATTTCGGGAACGACTCTTAGGACGCTCGAAGCGAACGAAGATCTCGCAAAACTTATCGAACAATACTACAACACGTATGTACGTGCGGGAACAGTTATCCCCGATTCAAGAAGACATGTTGCGGGACTTATCCGTTGGATTAAGCAGAAGTATCAGAAGCAAATCAATGCACGAAGCACCGCAAGAGGAAAGAAAACACAACAGGACAAATTAGATGCAATCATGGTATTCTTCTCACCTACGAACAAGGCGAGTCTAATAAAAATGATTGAATTGCAAAAAGTCATCATACTTGCGAAACTAAAACTTATAAATAAACTTAACAGTTTGAAGAAGATTGATACTTTTGTCAAAACAAATCAAGGGTATAAGGTAACCGGAGAAGAGGGTTACGTTGCAATCGATATACTTGGTGGTGATGCAGTGAAACTTGTTGATCGTATGGAATTTTCATACAACAACTTTTCACCAGATATACTTAAAGGATGGGATAAACCTACGAGGAATTAAAAATGGCGGATAGTCCGTTACGATTCAAACAATTTAGCGAGTCTCCCGACGAGGCATTGTCCATGCAACAACGCATGGCTCGCTCACGTGCATTCAAAAAGAACAAAGCAAAGATCGCTATCGGTAGAAAGAGAGCGGCAAAGAAAATTGCTAGTCTAGACGTTCTCAAGAAACGTGCACGTAAAGCTGCACGTGAAGTATTACTCAAGAAGATAACCAAAGACATTCCTAAGGCAGAACTCTCTATGTCTCGTAGACAGAACATAGAGAAACAACTGGATAAGAAGAAAGCGGTTATCGACAAGTTAGCACGTAAGATGATTCCACAAGTTCGCAAAGCAGAACTTGCAAGAAAGAAGAAGGGAAGTCAGAGTGCCGATTAAGAATTTCTCGCAGTACCTACTAGAAGAAGAGAGAGAAGTCTACTTTACCTTCGGACGTATGAACCCACCTACCATAGGACATGGTAAGGTTATGGACACTCTTGCATCTAAGTCAGGTAAGTCAGACTACAAGGTATACTTATCTCAGGTATCTAATCCTAAGAAAGATCCTCTGTCCTACTCAGATAAGATCAAGCACGTGCGTAAAATGTTTCCAAAACATGCACGTCAAGTGATTATGGATAAGGACTGTCGCAATGTATTCGACGTTGCAAACAAACTTTACAATGCAGGTTACACCAAGGTCAACATGGTTGTGGGTGAAGATCGCATCCGTGAGTTTGAAGTTCTCCTGAACAAGTACAACGGTAAGAAGGCACGTCACGGATTCTACAACTTCAAGAGTATCAATGTGATCTCTGCGGGTGCACGTGATCCAGATGCGGCGGGTGTAGAAGGTATGTCTGCATCTAAGCAACGTGAGAACGCCTCTAAGAATGACTTCGTTACATTCTCTCAGGGTGTACCAAAAACAATGTCCAACAAGGACGCACGTAAACTATTCAATGATGTGCGTACTGGTATGGGTCTCAAAGAGACTACCGAATTCAAGAACCACATCTCACTAAAACCTGTTTCAGAAACAAGAGAACAATACGTACAGGGGGAACTGTATGAGGTCGGTGACACAGTGGTTGTCAAAGAAAATGACGAACTGGTTACAGTCTCAGTGCTCGGAGCAAATTACGTTATCGTCGAACGCACAGATGGCACTCGACTACGCAAATGGTTGGATGCAGTCGAACTCGTTGAAAAACAAGACCCAGATATCAAAGATAGAGAGGGAACTCAACCTGCCCGATATCATGCAGGACTGAAGAAGTCCACCAAGGCAAAGAGAGACGCACACTTCAAGAAGCACGGTAAGAAAGACGATGACGATTCGTCTGCGTACAAACCTGCGCCTGGCGATAAGAGTGCAGAGACCAAACCTTCGAAGTACACGAAGGCGTTCAAGGATATGTACAACGAAGCGAAAGAGAAAGAAGTACACGTCCGTATGGACAACTTGGGTAAGGATGAAGATAAGGTCGTAGACATTCTCCAGAAATACGAGAAGAAGGGCGTGTTGAAGTTCGACGGAAACACCGACAAGGGTGTCATTTTCAAACTCCTAAAACCTGCAATGCTCTCTGGTCTCAACCGTGAACTGAAGAGGTTCTACACTGACGCACAACTCAGTGAGGGTTTAGAGATCTCGTTTGAGATGTGTCTCAATGCAGAGACTACCCCTCAGATGTTAAGGAGATGGATGTCTAAAACTATACAGAAAAAACAGTATAGTCAAGTTGCAGACTACATCAAGAAACAGATGGAGAAGGACAACAACAGACACTCCCCTGAGTACTATGCTTCAGAGTTGGTTCGTAAACACGGACTCAAGTTAGATGTCAGAGCACTGGGTAAGATGGTTAAAAACGAAGAAACCGATCCAGTTAAGAATGCACGTGCAGACATCGAACGTGAGAAAGAATCAGATAAGATCAAACACGACAAGTTATTAGATCGTGCACGACTCGCTCGTGCTAAACAAAAAAATAGGGCAACCAAATGATAGGTTTTAGTAAGTATTTGGAAGAGGGGCGTTATTCTCTATACGATACTCTTGATGTCAAAGAAGGCCCAGATGGCATTGCGGCAAAAGCAAAGAAGTCTGGTATCTCTCCGGAGACATTGAAGAAGGTATACAATCGTGGAGTCGCTGCATGGAAAACAGGGCATAGACCCGGCACTACACCACAGCAGTGGGGAATGGCACGAGTCAATGCATTTATAGTTAAGAAAAAGAAGGGTAACCTTAATCACGACAAGGATCTGGCATGAAGACGTTTAAAGAATTAAGAGAGAATTACCGTGTTCTCGCAACTAAAGGTATGGGTGCTGAAACCAAGAACTCTATCAGTGTAGGTAGAGAGGTTGATTTCTACAAGAGTGAGAACGGTGATAAGAGAGAAGGTAAGATCATTAAGATGGGGCCGAAGAGTTACATCGTTAAGGATTTAAAGAATGGTAAGCAGTATCAGTTCATGTACCATGATCGTGTAAAAGCAAAAGACCTTCTGAAGAAAGCAGGATACCAACCACCGAGGCCAAGATGAGAAGTTTTGATTCCCTAAGAGAAAAGACCCTTACTCCCGCTGAGAAAAAGAAGCGTGAGGAAATTGCAAAAGCGATTGAGAAAGACGATCCAGACATGCCAATGGATAAGAAAATGGCAATCGCTACTGCACAGGCTAAGAAGGTTGCGGAGGGTTTCACCCCCAAAGAAATCAAGATGGCAATCGGTGTTGCATCTGATAAACGATATGCGGGTGGTAACTACACTGGTGCGGTCAAGGCAATCGAAAAGATCAAGAAAGGTTTGTCTAAGCACAAACAGGTAGCTGCAGTACTTAGAAGTAAGAACGAAGCAGTATCCCCTGCACAACAAGCGGCAATCGCAATCTCTAAGAAAGAGAAAGGTGAAAGTGTTGACTTCGAACCTCATATGATGTATAATCCTAAGACAGGTAAAAGCGTTAAAGTAAATACTCCTGCAGATCACGACAAGTTTGACAAGATGGGTTATAAATTGAAAGAATCAACGTTGAGTGAAATGGCGATGCCTCGTAAAGATTTCGATAAGTTGAAGAAGGGTGATGAAGTCACTATCACTTATGACTCATCTATTCGTAAAGGGACTACTACTACCTTTGTTGTAAAAGGTAAGTCACGTAGTGCTAAGTACAACGTGGATAAGATCCAGATGTATCCCAAGGGTAAGCCAGGCGGCATGAAGTACTTCCTGTACAGTCGTGGTGGTAAGGACGCAACACTTGCACTGGGTGACATGGCTGCGGTCATGACCAAAATTGTAAAAGAGGAAGTCGGTAAACCTCTCTCACAGATTCGTGAAGCATACTACCGTGGTCAACGTAGGGCAACACCAAAGAAGCAAGAACCACCTAAGATGGGTTCTAAGTCTTCGTCTGGGTATGACCTATATCACAAGACTTACTCTGCGGCAATGCAACACGCATATGCATGGGCGAAGAAGAAGGGACATGAAGTTGATATGGATGATGTAGACCGTCAAGTCGCTATGGGGCCGAAGAAACCCTCTGACGGTAAGACCAACAGTTTCACACTGAAACTCAAGGACAATCCTAAAAAGAAACTTGCAGTCCAAGTCTATGGCATGGGTGGTGGTAAGTACGAACTGAATACGTATATCACATGAAGACATTTAACGAACATTGCGAATGCGGATCTGAGTCCAAACTAGTTGAGGACAATCCATACCGTGTAGGATCTGAGAGATACTTCGAGTACTGGCGTGAAAAGCGTGAACAGTATCAGAACGGTGATATTGAGGTTCAACCAAACGAAGTAGACATCATGGAATCAAACCTTGGTGAGTTCGCAGAGTTCAATGGTGAACACGTTGCACTGGACTGTATCTTCGAAGAAGAGAAGCAACCAGAACTGAACAAACCAAAGGCAGGTGGCCCGAAGAAGTACTACGTGTACGTCAAGGATCCATCTACTGGTAACATTAAGAAAGTGTCATGGGGTGATACGACTGGACTCAAGGTCAAGTTGAATGATCCTGAAGCACGTAAGTCATTCGCTGCACGTCACAAGTGTGCACAACAGAATGACAAAACTTCTGCGGCATACTGGGCATGTAGATTGCCTAGATACGCAAAGCAACTAGGATTAAGTGGTGGTGGAAACTTCTTCTGGTAGACCATATACTCAATATGAGTTGATGAACGGAGATGTTCTAAGATCATTTGATATACACAGTAATCCAATGGATTACATTTGGCATATGGATAGTGAGGACAGGTATGTCTATATTGAACAGACTGGACAAGGTTGGAAATTCCAGTTTGACAACGAACTTCCTAGATTATTAAACAAGGGTGACAAGTTGTTTATACCAAAAATGACCTTTCATAGAGTCATAAAAGGTGAAGATCAACTAGTCATAAGAATTAAAACTGTATAAATAGAAGTATATTTGTACTTTATTAAATGGGAAAGTCCTCACATGGCAGCAGAAACACAAGCTAAACGTCTCGATAGGATCGAGGGTAAAATAGATAAACTTTCAGACGCAATGATCAGTCTGGCGAGAGCGGAAGAGAAGTTGATAGCGATTGAAAAAAACAATCACGCTAACTTCGATAGGATGAACCGCTTCTCTCAAAAGTTAGATCAGATAGAGGTGAAGGTAAACGAGAATGCTCACACAGTGGGGATTATAAATAAAGTTGCATGGGTCACTACGACAATACTGTTGGGTGGTCTAATTAAAATGTTTTGGTTCTAGGAGACTAACAATGTCAATTCAAAAAACTATGGAGGCATATTTGGAAATGGTCTCCGAAAAAAACAAACTTGATCCTGTAGACGATAAAGCGAACGACAAGAAGTTCAAAGATCGTAAGGACAAGGATATCGATAACGATGGAGACGTAGATTCTTCAGATGAGTATCTTCATAAGAGACGTGCCGCAACGGACGATGCAATCGACGGTGGTAAGAAACCTGCCAAGAATGCAGTGAAGAAAGAATCAGAAGACGAAGAGGAAGGCGAAGAGAAGAAGAAGAAGCCTTTCCCTCCAAAGAAAAATGGTGATGAGGAAGAGTCAGAAGCAGAAAAGGATGAGAAAGAAGAAGATCCTGTAGACGCTGATGGTGAAGACGAAAAACCTGAAGATCCTAAGAAGAAGGATAAGAACCCTCGCACTGCCGACAAGACTGCCGAGATCTCTAAAATTGGTGAGAAGAAGCACGGTAAAACCAAGAAAGAGAGTTACATGGGTGTAGACCTATCTGACGCAACTGCAGAGTTACTCCATGCTATTGATGCAATGTTTGAAGCAAAAGCTGCTCAGGCAAAGGGTGCAACAGAAGCAGAGAAGATGGATGACAAAGAATCCAAGTCTGGTAAGGACTTCATTGCTAAACATAAAGTTGACAAAAAAGATCACGAAGACATGGAAAAGGTTTTACCACCTAAAGATGTTAAAGTGAAAAAAGAGATGACAGAGTTCGAAGTGATTCGTGCGATTCTCTCTGGTAAAACCCCTGAGTAATGATAAGGAGTAAATTATGTTACAACCCCCAAGATGGTGTACAGACGCAGTGCCCACTCCACGTGGATGGGCAGATCCAAACACAGGAGAACTTTTGATCTCCACTAGATTGAGTGCAGATGACATTGCTGCATATATCAATCCTGATTCTGGTCAAGTTGTAGTCGAAGAAGTAGTACACGAAGCACCTGCAATGTTGCATGAAGCACCTGTAGGTAACAAGTCTCTCGAAAATATGACCAAAGCAGAACTAGTTGCACTCGCAGAGTCAACTGGTGTTGAAGTTTCCAAGTACGCAACGAAGGCAGTATTGATCGAAGCACTCTCTTAATTTACAACTAGATATATTATGAAATTAGAACTGACCCCCAAAACCTTCACGCTCTATGCAGCGCAGAATTATTATAATCCTACCTGCATAGACAGTGAAGAATTCTTCGATGACATCAAACGATTCAAGTATGTCAAGCGATTACTCAATCGTTATAGAGACACACAAGAACTCTCCGAAAGACTCATCCTTAATCACCTGATCGTGATCTTCAATTGTTGGGGATTCGAATCTGGTGTTGAGATGTTAGCACTCAAGATAGAACCAGAACACTGGTCTGCTCTCAAACCGTTTCTTATCTTTTTGAAAGCACTTGAAGGTAATGATCTGGTCGGTATCGATCAAGATATGTTCGTGGTGGATAGGTTACGAAATCTATGAACCCATGTGGAGATTGCACGGCTTGTTGCGACTCACTAGGATTCACTCACGACAACTGGTACACCAGACAAGATCCTGATATCATCCTATCGCAGAAAGTCGCCCTGAAAGAGGGTATCAAATACGACTGGGGATCCGGTTGTAATAAACTGTGCTCGAAATCCGGTGACTGTAAAATCTACGAAAAGAGACCGCACGTCTGCCGATCCTTTGATTGTGGATACCTGAAGTATGGTCTTGATTTAGAAACAAGACCGGATCAATGTGGATTCATTACCGAAGTCAATGATGGGTGGATAATGGTCACTCCGTGGTTGCACGGTCAGAGAGGAATAGATATAGATAAGTGGAGAGTAGAGAATCACGAATCAGTAAAAGACGTACTGGGTGACATATCGCAAGAGACAGGTGTCATGTATAAAGAGTATATGTTACAGAGTTACGAAAAATCCTATTGGGTAAAAATATGAGGAAATTTAGGTGAAGTTTTTCGTCTGTACGAATCCCAAAAAAATAAAAAATCATGAAGTAAAAAATTTCGGTAAGTACTACTACTGTCATGATGATGAAGTCAACGTACATAGTGGTACGGGATATGTTCTACTCTGGCAGGGATACACTATCGAGCAACCCATCGAAACCCTATTGGATGACTGGTGGTCACTACAAAATGCCAACGGTAATTTCTTTGCGGTACGTATTCTACCTCATAAAATTGACTATGCACTAGACTACTTCAACAACCACAAGATCTTTACTTCTCAGATATATGGGTTCGAGTTATCCAATCACCTTCCATGGATGACGATACAAGAATCAGACATTGTACAGAAGTCTTTGCAATATGAACCATTTCTTCGTAGAGAGTTTTCTGGTAAAGAACGTCAGACCTTCTTTGGTCACATCAATTCTTTACTACCCTCATATCGATACACACAAGATTCTCGTGATGCATACGAATCTGAAGTAAGGAATGATCCCGAAGAACTGGTCGATTTCATTCACGAGTGTATGAGTGGTCATGCACAAGTTATCAAGGACAGGTATCCTAATAGATTCATTGCTCTATCAGAGGGTATAGACTCTGCACTGCAGTCTCACTACTTTTATGAAGATCCACAATACATGTACACAGTTGTACCATGTTTAGCTGGCGAAAATGGTCACAAGTATAAACGTGAGATTGCGACACACTATCCAAACGTACTGTTCGAAGAATTTGACATGAACCGTGCAAAGGAGTATACTGAAAAGTATTTGAATGATTCCAGTACAAGATGGGCAACTATCTTACCTACGATGAAACAAATTGCAGACTGTGAAGTCAAACCAGATATAGTGATGTACGGAGTCAACGGTGATGAGATGTTCTTTCGAGATCTCATTCCCCACATGCAGATGTTGGCGTATGAGTTTTGGAACGAGGATCAAGAGTCTGTTGTTTCCAAACTAAGAAAGGATATTGCGTCCAAGGGTGGTCAGTACGGTGCAACATATACCTTGGGTGATGATGAAACGTTCGAGGAGATCTTAGAACAGTTTGTAGGGGGGTGGTTTAATAAAGATAGATCACGTGAGGACTCCTTGAATGCTATGGTAAAGTGGACAACACCTAAGTTCTATACTCGTGCCATATCACAGAATAATGACGTGATGTGTGGATCACTATATAATGACAGGAGAATTTTCCATGAGGTGTTGAAGTGTCCAAAGGGATGGTTACAGGAATTCGGTATGGACTCACCGATACAGAGAAAGATCCTCAAGGACAAGTTTGATTACGAACTTATTACTCCTCACAAGGATGCCCTGTACGCTATGTACCAAGGAATCTTTGATAACATTTTTAATTCAACAGTACCAAAAGCACTGGTAGAAACGGTATAAATAAGCACTATGGGACTATTAAAATCAGCAGCAGATCTTGTCTATACTATCCGGTTCTTGAAACTTCTGGTAACGAAGTTCGAGGATACCGAAGCGTTCAAAGCGGGAATCATAGACAAAGACGGAAATAAGAACAAAGACTTCTCACAGAATTCTATGGATGATCGTGAAGCATATAGAGCACACTACACGACATTCCATCGTCTTGTTTTCAATTTAAAACGAATCATGGCAAAAGCGCCAGGCGGTTCATCTGTGGTCGCACGATACGGTGCCGCTCTTGCACTGATCAAAGAACACGGTGGAGACATAGATAAGATCCACAAAGAAACAGGTATAGACATTCTTGACTGTCTCGCAGAAGAGACTCAGTGGTTTATGTTAGAAGGTAATGAGTTATCGCCAGGCATCTACCGAATCAAGAATGACAGCATCACTACTAAGTGCGAAGAGGTTGTCAAGAAAGGTGACCAACTTAGAGTAGAAGTGACTATGCCTATAGATGAGATACTTGGTCTATCCATTTACGAAGCGACTCATCTGAAATCCAATCAAAAAGTTTACATAACCACGGCGGAGTTATCGAAATGATGCAAGATAGGTATGACCATCATTTTTCTGGTATGGAAAGATATATCAACGAAGGTCATGCATATCTATCAGATAAGACCGTTCGCAATTTTAAATCCATGTTGGCAACAACTGGTGCAAAGAAGATTTTAGAAATCGGATTCAACGCAGGACATTCTACGTACTGTTTCCTCTCAACAGACCGTGACATCGAAGTTCACTCTATCGACATTGGAAGACATCGTTATACTAGACCAGCCGCCAATAAGATGGAAAAGATCTTTGGAGACAGGTTCAAATTTGGTATCAAAGATTCTCGTGAGATCACACCCGAAGAATTATCAGAAGGATACGATTTGGCGTATATCGACGGGGATCATAGACATGAAGCAATGCGAAGAGATTACATCAACTGTAGTCTAGCAAAAATTCCATATATCCTAATAGATGACATAAACCTGTTTTCGGACATAAAAAGATTTGTAAACCATATAGACCAGAGTGACAATCATCCCTATAAGATACATGAAGTGTATGAAATCGAAAACTCTAAGAGACGTTGGAACGGGGGTGATGGAGTAGAAGTGTCGGTTGTGGTTTTACTTAAAAGAGAGGACACCAATGAAGAAATTTAAAACACATGCTGAGGACACAACGACAGCATCCGTAGTTGGTACGGGTGATGATGCCTCTACAGTGGTAGTGAAAAAGAAAAAGAAACGTAAGCGTGATGAACTGCTTGCGAAGGTTCTTAAACGAAAATCTCCCTTATAGGCTTGACATTTCTCGTTGAGTCTGTTATGATGTTCAAACCAAACTAGGAACTAACGCTATGAAGACTATAGATCATAGGGGATTTACTGTCTGCGTTTTTCATGGTAAGGATCAAGATGAAGTAGAAGAGGTAGTAGCCCTGCAGAATAATCTGGGTATGGCAGGCGGACATGTAGAAAAATTGATCTTTGTACCTATGGAAGGATGCGACAGTGAAGAACTCCGACAAGACAGATTTCTAATTTCCAATCCTGAGTCGTCTCTTGTAAATCACTTTATGTGGGAAGAGATTTGGTCTCAGACGGAACAAGACCAGAAAGTGTTAACCATGGTTGACAAGTTCATAGATACAAAGAAACAAGCGGTAATTGAGAACTATGAATATGTTCCCGATGAACCATTTTACGATTACAGTGGTGGAAGATAAATGAAAATTGATAAGAAAAAGGATAAGTTGTTAGAGGACTATGCAGTAGGGATGCTGAAAGACTTCTACCTGAATGATTATGAAGACTCCCCTCAAGAGGGATACGCACGTGCCGCAAAGGCATGGTCAACATATAAGGGAGAGATGGATGAAGATCTTGCTCAACGGTTATATGATTATGTTAGTAATAAGTGGTTTATGTACGCTTCTCCTGTACTTTCTAACGCACCTAATGGACACGGTAAAGGGAAAGGAATGCCTATCTCGTGTTTCCTCACTTATGTGCCAGATACTCTGGAGGGTCTCATTGGTCACAGTTCTGAGTTACGTTGGCTTAGTGTTTATGGTGGCGGTGTTGGGGGTCACTGGAGTGACGTGCGAACCGTGTCAGACATTGCACCAGGCCCTATCCCGTTCCTACACACTGTAGATGCAGACATGATTGCTTACCGTCAAGGTAAGACTCGTAAGGGTTCTTATGCCGCTTACATGGACGTGTCGCATCCAGACATTATCGAATTTTTAAACATCCGTATTCCTACGGGTGACGTGCAACGTAAAGCGTTAAACCTACACAACGCAATCAATGTCAGTAATGAGTTCATGGAAGCAGTCATGACTAACTCTGACTTTGATCTGCGTGATCCAAAAGATGGAACTGTGAAGGAGACGATCAAGGCACGTAAACTATGGGAACGTATTTTGGAAGTGAGGTTCCGTACAGGTGAACCCTATCTGAACTTCATCGACACTGCAAATGAAATGCTACCCCAACCACTAAAGGATCTTGGTCTACAAATTCATGGATCCAATTTATGTAATGAGATACACTTACCGACAAGTGAAGACCGGACTGCGGTATGTTGTTTATCTAGTTTGAATCTGGAGTATTATGATGAATGGAAAAACACTACTATTGTGCGGGATATTGTGCGTATGCTTGATAATGTTCTCGAATACTTTATCGAAAACGCACCAGACACTATCAGCCGTGCAAAGTACTCTGCAGAACGTGAACGATCAATTGGACTCGGAGCAATGGGATTCCACAGTCTCCTCCAAAAAAATGGAGTCGCATGGGAATCAAGAAAGGCAAGAGAAATCAACGATGTTGTGTTTGCCCATATTAACGGAGAAGCTGTCGCAGAAACTCAACGACTTGCAGAAGAGAGGGGGGAATATCCTGACGGTGCAGGATCCGGAAGGAGAAACGCACATCTCCTTGCAATTGCACCAAACGCCTCAAGCGGAGTCATTCTGTCTACAAGTCCAAGCATCGAACCGTTAAAGGCATGTGCATATACGCACCGTACCCGATCAGGTTCGTTCCTTGTAAAGAACAAATACTTGGAAGAGTTACTGGAGAGTAAGGGTGAGAACAACGAGTCCAACTGGACTAGTATTATCACAAATAAAGGTAGTGTTCAGCACTTACCTTTCCTAACAGAGGGTGAAAAAAGTATATATAAGACTGCACAGGAATTAGATCAGAACTGGGTTATCCAACATGCAGCAGATCGTCAGAAGTACATCTGTCAAGGACAGTCAGTTAATATCTTTTTCCCATCTGGTGCAGAGAAATCTTATGTTAACAAGGTGCATTTGAAGGCATGGAAAGAAGGACTGAAAGGTCTATACTATCTCCGTACCGAAGCAAAGTCACGTGCAGAAAACGTATCTGAGAAAGTAGAACGTGTTGCACTGCAGGATGATACTCGTAGCATTGTCTATAGTAAAAAGAACTGCCCTTGGTGTGCTCTTGCAATGGAAGAACTCAAGTTACGAGGTATTCTATTTGACAAGATAGATCTCGAAGAGATCGGTAAGACCGCTGCAGAAGTAACGGGACGTAAGGTCAAAACTGTACCCCAAATCTATATTCAGGGGAACTACATAGGTGGATACCAAGAACTAATGGAATGGTTAGATACACCGGCAGAAAATAACGAAGAAGACGAATGCAAAGCTTGCGAGGGATAAATGGCATTATTAGAATTTAGTACAACTTACAAACCGTTCAAGTATCCATGGGCGGTAGAACTATCCAAGAAGCACGAAGAGGTGCACTGGATTGAAGACGAAGCAGAACTGTCCGAAGACGTACAGGACTGGAAAACCAAACTAACTGAATCAGAGAAAGAGTTCATTACTCACATCTTGAGACTGTTTACTCAGTCAGACGTACAGGTGGGTGAGAACTATCACGAACTCTTGATTCCAAAATTCAAGAACAATGAAGTCCGTAACATGTTGTCATCGTTTGCGGGTCGAGAAGCAGTACACCAACGTGCGTATGCACTGTTGAATGATACTCTGGGTCTACCCGACGAAGAGTACCACAAGTTTCTTGAGTTTAAAGAGATGGCAGACAAGGTTGACTTCATGAAAGAAGGTGACTCAAACACTCACACCGGACTTGCACTTGCACTCGCACAATCAGTATTCAACGAGGGTATGAGTCTGTTCAGTTCTTTTGTGATGTTACTCAACTTCCAACGTTTTGGTAAGATGAAGGGTATGGGTACAATCGTTGAGTGGTCGATACGTGATGAGTCTCTACACGTGCAGGGTAACGCAAAGCTGTTCCGTGAGTTCTGTGATGAACATCCACGTATCGTAAACGATGAACTCAAGTCTAAGATCTATGAGATGGCAAAGACTGCTGTTGCACTAGAAGACAAGTTCATTCAACTTGCATTTAGAGGTAATGATGTCGAGGGTCTAACGAAGGAAGAAGTGAAACAATACATCCGTCACATTGCGGATAGACGTTTACTTCAACTAGGATTGAAACCGAAGTTTCGACAAAAGGACAATCCACTACCTTGGTTAGACTGGGTATTGAATGGTGCGTCTCATGACAACTTCTTTGAAAAACGAGTCACTGAGTATTCTGTAAACGGAATGGAAGGTGACTGGGGATGGGAAGAAGAAGGTGCTCCCGCACCAGTCATGTGTGAGTTAGACGGAACGGGTTGTGCAGCATGACAGATGCTTTCAAGTATGTTAACGACTGTCCGATCTGTGACATAGAGACTACTATTATTGTTCATGAAGATGACGATCCGCCAGCGCATTGTCCGATGTGCGGATCTGATTCAGACCTTGTTCAGTTGAAAGATTCCGATGAATGACAAAGAAATAGAAGAGTGGGTAAACGAGAACCCTATGTTGGCAAACTGTGTTTACCCTGTAATTGCAATCGCAAGTGTTCTGTTGTTACAGTACACCTGTATCCAAATAATTGACTACCTAACATAATTATGCACTTATCTACATATTTAAAATCCAAAATACACCGTGCCACTGTCACCGATACACAGTTAGACTACGAAGGATCTGTTGCGATAGATCCTGATCTCATGTCAGAAGCAAATATCAAACTATGGGAACAGATCGATATCTACAATGAGACTAACGGACAGAGGTGGACTACCTACGTTATCGAAGGTGGTAGAGGTTCCCGTGAAATCTCCGTAAGGGGGCCAGGCGCTCGACTGTGTATGCCAGGCGACATAGTTCACATGTGCACGTATCTTACGACACGATTCAGGTGTCCCAAACCTACTCAAATTAAGGTTGACGAAAACAACGAGGTAATCTAAAGCTACATAGTAATATGTGGCATTATCAGAACGTACCATTCGAACCTACAGAAGAAGAACTATCTCAGTGGCAGGGGTTCGTCTACATGATTACCGAAAGGTCATCTAACAAGAAGTATATCGGTAAAAAATTCTTCTGGAGTCGCAGGAGACTCCCGCCATTGAAAGGAAAGACCCGTAAGCGTATTAAAATATCAGAAAGTGATTGGAAGACCTACTACGGATCCTCAGAGGATCTGAAGACCCTTGTAGAGGAAAGAGGTGTTGACAACTACTACCGTGAGATCCTGAGACTATGCAAGACCAAGGGAGAGTGTTCTTACTATGAGGCAAAGGAACAGTTTGAACGGGATGTCCTATTAAAAGATGATTACTATAACGAGTTCATTGGGTGCAAAATCCACTCGAAACATATAGCAAAATGATCTAAAAAAAGTTTAATTTTTTTTCAAAAAACCCTTGACATCTTGTTTTGATTATGAGATAATTACCTTGTAATTGAGAAAAGTGAGGTAAATTATGGGAATTCATGTAAACATATACAAGCAGGACAGGACTGATTCGTTCTTTGGTGACGTGGACTGTACTGCAGGTGGTGAGTCATCTTACGCAAAGGGTTTCACTGTGGTGAACGCAGAAGGGCCTTTTGAACCGTGCGAGGACTATCCTGCCGCAGAACTTGTGATGGCAGAACCAATCGGTGGAAGAAAGATCCTCAGATTGATTCCAGTGTCTAAGAAAGACAAGTGGACTATGTTCGGTGGGAACTATGCGGGTACGAGTGACTCAAGGTTCTCAAGACTTTGTGATAAACTACTTGGTGGTTCTTTCTACGGTGCGGTTGCAATTCACGACAGAGTGGAGGCATAATGAATCCTATAAGAAAAGATAAACACCAAATGGAGGTTAACGAGATGTGGTTCTCGTTGATCTTCGTCGTTGTAGTGGGGACTATTTACCTCACTGCGGTGGGACAGGGGTTATTGAGTGTGATCGATATGCCTGATGTTCATATGTCTAATTCTACAGGGGAATGTGTCGAGGTGATCAATTATCATCCAGATGACGCATATACCTGTGACAACCTACCTGAGAGATATAACCATGTGTGGGTCAAATAGTGATTAATATAGCAAAAAAGTCTAAAAAAAGTGTTGACACCATGAAATAACTATGAGATAATGTCTTTGTTGATTGGGGAGATCTGGTGTCACAATTGACTAGGAACCTTCGGGGTTCACTGCTTCTCCCCCCCTTTTTGTTTTGGAGATGATTATGAAATTTATTGAGAAGTTTGCTGCGGAAGGTTTTGAGTTGACTGTTGATGCGGAACGTCCTGTTGCGATGTGTGTGCGTCCTTCACCTCGTGCCCGTCTGGGTTACAAGATTGAGTTCAACTATGTGTTCGGTAGTTTCGAACGAATGAACCAGTATCTTGAAGAGTTTCTTGCGGGTATTGAACGTGCGAAGAAAGTCAAAGAGGAACGCAAAATTGCTCGTGCTGCTGCCCGTGTCAAGGCACAGGAGAGTGTGAAAGAGGGTGATATCTTTGTTGCTTCTTGGGGTTGGGAACAGACTAATGTCGATGCCTACCAAGTAGTTGAGAAGAAGGGTGCGAGTGTTGTCCTTCGTGAGATTGCTCTTCAAAGTATTGATGGTAGTGAGGGATTCATGTGTGACCGTGTTGTCCCTGTCAAAGATGCGTTCATTGGACAAGAGTTCAAGAAGCGAATCACTGGTCGTGGGATCAACATCGATGATGTTCGATATGCGAGTCCTGCGGAAGAAGGAAAGGATTTTTACCGAAGTTGGTATGCGTGAGTTTTTAGAGGTGTGTTGTGGATGATTGTGTTTATTACTTAGAGGAGAACGGAGAGTTCCTACCTGAGTTGTGTTTCGAGAGTGAGGAAGCTGCGATAGAGTATGCAGAAGCGAACGGAATGAATAACTATCAAGTGATAGAATGGGAAGTTGACTAGACGAAAATTGGTAATGATTCCTATGGATAGTTGATGAACCCCCTTTCCCATCATCCTTCGGGGTGGTGGGTTTTTTTTAATTTTATTTGAGGAATATATACATTAGACAACCTCAAAACCCTATATACATTAAAGGTGAAATAATATGGTACACTATACTGTGAAACAGGTCTTCGAGATCTTTGAAGAATTTGAACAACAAACAAGTAAAGCGAAAAGGAAGGAAGTACTATTGAAGTACGCAGACGTTCCTGCATTTAAAGACATACTGAGAGGCACATTTGATGACTCTCTACAATTCCTTCTCCCCGAAGGAAAACCCCCATTCACTCCTAATCGGGAGGAATCTGTTCCCTCTACCCTACTGAAAAAACACAAAGAGTTTGGATACTTTGTGAAAGGCGGGCCCGGCGATAACATGCCAGCGTACAAAAGGGAGAACATGTTCATCCGATTGTTGGAAGCAATCCATCCCGCAGATGCGGAACTCGTTTTGTCAATGGTGAATAAGCAACCACCAGTGAAATACTTAACTAAAAAACTAACGGAGGAGACCTTTCCAAACCTAATAAAAACCTAACCATTCCGATTAACAAACATATGAGGTGTTGATGTCAGAAAAACAATTAGAAAGACTTAAAAGGGATAGTCATGAGTTGGATCACTATATCCAACGGTTGAAGAAAAAAGGCCGGGACGATCTTGTTTACAAATTAACGAAAAAACAAGCGTTTCTCAATCAAACAATTGTTGACCAAACAGTGACTCAACTAAGGTAGGTGATCCATATCTCTTCACCCCGCTTAAGCGGGGTGTCGTATGGAAAGGACATATTATGCCGATTTATGATTTTAAAAACAAAGAGACCGATGAAGTTATAGAAGTGAATGTAAAGATCGCAGACTACGATAACTTCTTAAAGGATAACCCACATTTAACCCGACACTTTATGAGCACCCCTGCTCTTGTGTCTGCCGGTAAATCCGCATTGAGTACGGCAGGTGACGGATGGAAAGACCACCTTAACCGAATCAAAAAAGGATCCGGTAGAGGGAATACGATTAAGACCTAATCAAATGACCAAACCACAGATTTTAAAGATCGATCATCTCCGGACGATTGAACCTCTTACTATGTCTCAGGAAGTTGTTTTCAAAGCATGGGACGAAGGTAACCATATAGTTATGTCTGGTACTGCAGGATCAGGTAAGACCTTTCTTGCAATGTACCTTGCACTAGAAGATACCCTTGACAAGGGCAATACTTTCGAGAACGTTACCATTGTCAGATCCATCGTACCTACACGAGAGATCGGTTTTCTGCCAGGCACACTCGAAGAAAAGATAGATGCATACACGGGGCCATATCGACAGATATGTACTGAGTTGTTTGAAGACCGTGGTGCATACGAGAAACTATCGAAGTGCGGAGTGATTGATTTCATATCCACATCACACATTCGAGGAACGACGATCAGTGACTCAATCATCATCGTAGATGAGATGCAGAACTTGACATTCCACGAACTAGATAGTATAATTACTCGTGTTGGACATAATTGTAGAATCATCTTCTGTGGTGATTACTACCAGTCTGACTTTACTAAGACGCAGGATAAAGCAGGAGTAAATCAGTTTACTGCGATATTAGAATTGATGAAAAAATTTACGATGGTAGAATTCACTTGGGCAGACATTGTGAGGTCTGACTTTGTACGTGACTATATCATGACCAAAGAAATGATGAGATGAATTATATACAGGTATTCCACTTAAAGAACTTCGATGAGTTTAGAGAAGAGTTTTTAGATACGGTTACTATTAGTAGTAACTGGCCTGCACAATCTGATTACGATATCAGCGACTCTCCGTCTCAGTTTCGTCCAGAAAGAAAACCTTACTATAAGCTTGTTAAGAAAAGGATCCACCCTATACTGAAAGACTACTGTAGGACTTGGGGATGCGAGAATTACAATATCGAATCTATGTGGTTCCATGCATATAATGAGGGTGGTGACTATCCATCACATACTCACACAGGTGCAAATTTAACTGGAGTGATTACGGTTGATCTGAATAGACCCGAAGAAGCGACTCAGATATTTGGTAGTGGTCTTCAGTTGCCAGTAGGTAGTGTGGTACTGTTCCCTTCTATGTTACCCCACAGATCACCTGTTGTTACGGGTAGAAAAATTATCATAGGATTCAATTGGAATATGCACGGAGAAAATTCTAATCACATTCCAATTCAATCCTTACCAAAAGAAACCTACATGGAGAAAAAGGCGAAGGCGAACATCCATCCTCAGATGGAGAAGATTCAATCTCTCTATGATAACTGGGGATCCTACGAACAGAACGTCAAACAATTCTACAGTGCCAGTCATGTAAAGATGGCAGAGTTGGTTAACAGGTTGGATCTCAACCTTGACGAACTTGATGTTGCTGAGATAGGACAGGGTAGTGGTCTACTTGCAAAAGAACTTTATCCGGATGGTGTTGCACCTTGGGATGCGTATGACATCTCCGAAACCATGTGTAATCAATCACGTCCGTTCTATAAGAGTGTGACTCAACACGACATATGTTATAGTGAACTACCTAAGACCTATGATGTAATTTTCATGTGTGGTGTATTTGCATTTGGTTTGTTGACCGCTGAATGTGTACCTGCAATTGTAAAGAGTCTGAAACCTAATGGATATCTTATTGCATCGTTTCCTGCTATGGAAAATTTCTGGGCAAAAACTGGATGGGACAAAGTAGATTGTTTTAAAGAAGTAGAGTGCATAGAACCCTACCCTTCTTGGAAGACTGTGGGTAGAACCAAGTACAACGAAATAAAGATGTTTCAACTAAAATGAATCATGCTCTTATCCTAACTGGAGCAGATGTGATGTATCCAGTTGGATACACTGGAATAGAAGTTGCGGTTCGTGGTCATGGTGCTCACAGAATTGCATCTCATATAAGGAAGACAAGAGACTGGGACGTAGAAGTCTTAGACTTCTTCAGTGCATGGGGTGTGCAAGAACTCAAAGACTTTGTAGACAGTCGAGTGAGTAGTCACACCAAATGGATCGGGTTTAGCACTTTCTTTACGTACTCAATACATGGTGAAGGTGAAATCGTTCAGAAACAAAACGAGATCCTGTCTTATATTAAGAACAAGTATCCCCACATCAAGACCGTGGTGGGTGCTAACAAACTGGTCAATGTGATACGACACAGAAACGTTGACTACTATTGTATCGGTAATGGTGAACATGGGATTGTTGCACTGTGCGATTATCTTGCAGGTGATGCACCTGAACCTAAAGTAAAAAGGGTGTTCAATCCTTTTCAATCAATAGATGGATCACTGCATCGTGAGTATACAATCATTGACTGTTTTAGAGACTATCCTGCCTATCCGCATAGGAAGGCAAAGACTTCATACGAAGAGAGGGACTTTATAAGATCGAATGAAGTGTTGACCACAGAACTGTCAAGAGGGTGTATGTTTAAATGTTCGTTCTGCGACTACGCTCCACTGGGAGTCAAGGGTGATCACACAAGAGATGCGGAAGACTTCGAAGAAGAACTCAGGGAGAACTATGACAAGTGGGGAGTAACTCGTTACCTATTGGCAGATGAGACATGCAACGATAGATCAGAAAAAATTGAGAAGTTTGCAAACGCAACTAAACGACTAGACTTTCAACCACAGTTTCATGGATTCATTCGAGGAGACTTGTTTGTAAAACGATCCAGAGAAGACTGGGACAACATGATCACCATGGGATTCACAAGTCATTCAATGGGTCTTGAGTCTTTCAATCACGCTTCTGCTAAATCAATACGGAAAGGTATGTCGCCTCTGATCATACAAGAAGGTCTTCTACAAGGAGAGGAATACTTCCGTAAGAACAAGTTGCCAGGCAACCACTATAACGGAACCCTGTCAATGATAGCAGGATTACCTCACGAGACGTTTGAGACTTTGGATAACACTGCAGATTGGTTGAATAGATATTGGAAGAATCAGGTAACTATACATTCGTTATACATATCACAGCATGTAGGTCACGATGGGATTGACGCTGTATCAGAGATAGAATCGAATCCTAAAAAGTGGGGATATAGTTTCAGATCAAAAAATATAATTGATCGGGCAACCATAGGATTCTATGATTTCGTGTGGAGAAAACATGGAGTCTTACCAGACAATGTTGACATACAATCACTGGTAGACAACATAAGTGATAAAGCTAAGAAAAAACTATTCGAAGAGGACTCAAAAGATCGTCAAGACAAGACTTTCCAACAAGTATGGGTTCATCCTAGTAAAGACTATGACGAAGTTGACATGATTACTTGGTGTGCAGAGTTTACTTCTGACAGGATCAAACTAAGAAAGAAACCAGAGAGTCAGAGTGGTTGGCATATGGGTTGGTACAGTCAACTAGGATACGATTTGAATCGTGTATACTCAGGCGACCCACCTGTACTAAATCATTCGGACGTATCTACTTACGGTAGCATAATTGCTAAATACAAGAAACAAAAACTCAATTATAGGAAAATATAAAAATGAACAGAGAAGCAGTATTTGAACAACTCAAGATAGATGAGGGGGTTGTATATGAAGTATACAAAGATCATCTTGGATATGAAACTTTCGGAGTCGGGCACTTGGTGCTTGAATCGGATCCTGAACACGGAGAACCAGTTGGAACGCCCGTATCAGAAGATAGAGTCAGAGAGTGTTTCGAACTCGACCTTGACCTTGCAATATCAGAGTGCAATGCTTTATTCGGAGATTCAATGTTTGAAGGATGGCCCGATGAAGTCCAGCAGGTATTGGTCAACATGATGTTTAACATGGGACGCACCCGTCTGGGTGGTTTCAAGAATTTCCGTGCCGCTCTCGAAGAGGGTGACTGGAAAAGGGCTGCCGTGGAAGGACGTGATTCACGCTGGCACAGGCAGGTAACTAACCGTGCAGAACGGTTAATGGTTAGATTGGAGAACGTTAGTTAACGTCTAAATATATGGCGAAATACACCCGTCACGATTCAAGAAACAAGAAACGTAACAGTCATAAGAATCGAACCAAGTTTGATTCTGGGTATAAAATGAGAGGATCTGATTACAATAGATCCCGTGATAAAAGGATTGTCAATGAGAAATGCGATATTTCAATACATGGTACTCAACCCTAATGTAGACGAAAGGGGAGAGATTGAGGGAAGACAGAGAAGTCAAGTCTATCGTGAGGTAGCAGATTTATCTCGACGTTCCTTTCTAGAGTATGCTGATATTATTGATGCAGAGTACTTCTACTCAGATGAGCAAGTGTACACTGCAGGACATGACCATGCAAACGCTCTTTTGTTTGAGTGTTTGAGGGTTATCTATGATCCTATGTTTGACCAGTATGACAAGGTGTTATTTGCCGATACCGACATTGTAGTAAACACCGAAGAGAACATCTTTGATCTGTGTGAAGACGGAGATGTCTTTGGTGTACTTGAGAGTGATATCGTCACATCGAATGGTGGTGGGTATAACTCTTGGGACTACAAGGAAAAGACATATCAAGACTTTGTTGCAAAGTTCTCTATGCACGACATTCCTATTGTCCCATCACTACCACCTAGTAGACCATCTAAGTTAACTGTCCTGAATACAGGTATTGTCGTATGGACACGTGAGGCACGTCTACGTGCACGTGAGGTATTCATGGACTGGACAGAATGGTTCTACGCAAAACCAGAGTTCCATATGTCGGTGATGAATGATCAACCGTACATATCTGGACAGTTGATCAAACACGACTTCGATCTAAACACCGAAGCACTGGATCAGACATGGAACGACTCCCCCCATTATGCCACTGAAGATGAGTTCTTTGAGAAGGCAAAGATGTGTCACTACACTGGTGGTGGTTGGAAAATCGATATGTTACGCCATGCCAAAGAAGGTAAATTTAAGATACTTGCTTAGTCAAATTATATATAAAAAATATATACTTTTTTTCAAAAAACCCTTGACACTTGTTTCAAAAACATGTATACTTAACATGTAATTGAGAAAAGTGAGGTTAATTATGAAAAATTTGATATTAGAAGATTATAGATGTCCCGACTATGAGTCAGGTCTCTACAAGGGTATTCCAATGGAATACAGAAACCACCCTAAAGTCCAAGAACTAATGAGGACTAGATTGTTCACTGTCAGGTACAGAGGAAACAGTAAGGTTGGTTACGACAGACCTAAAGACTTTGTTCACAAGGATAAGGCAGATACCTTTGCCATCTACCCGTATTCAAACTATGAAGAGTTTGAGACTAGTAACGATGTTACTGGAATAACCCCTCCTGCAAAATACCCGATTGGTCAGTACCATGAATGGGTTGCTTACAGAGAGGAACACACCAAAGCAATCATAGAGATTGCAGAGAAACTTGATGCAGGATTGACGTTATGTGCTTAGATCAGTATTTTGAAATAATTGAAGAAGAGTCAAAGACTCATTCGTTGGAAGGTAACGGTACGAAGAACTATGCGTACTGTTATGGAGTTTTGAAGACCCAACTAGATTGGGCACTTGCAGGGGATGCACAGAAAGAGATTGTTCTGAAGAACATCTCTGACACCATTGCAGGTTATACTAAACAAATGGAATTACCTATATGATGAAAGAAAAAGTAATACTTACGGACTGCGATGGTGTAGTCCTAGACTGGCAACACTCTTGGAGAGGGTGGATGCACAGACAAGGTTTCGAGATTGTAGATGATACTGTCTATGATGTCGCAGACCAGTACGGGTTAGAGAGACCCTATGCAAAAAGACTAGTAAGATTGTTCAACGAGAGTGCGTGGATCAGAAAGATACCACCTCTCAGAGACGCAATGAAGTATATTAAAAAACTTCATGAGGAACATGGTTACGTGTTTCACGCAATCACCAGTCTTAGTAATGACCAGTACGCACAGTATCTAAGATGCAAGAACCTTACTGAGTTATTCGGTAAGACTGCGTTCGAGAGATATGTGTACCTAGATACTGGTGCAGACAAGGATGAGATCCTCAAAGAGTACGAAGGTACGGGTTGTTACTGGATCGAAGATAAAGTTGAGAACGCAACAGTTGGTAAGAACTTGGGTCTCAATTCACACTTGATTGCACACGACTTCAATACAGGAGATCACGGTATCCCTAGAGTCAAGAACTGGAAAGAACTCTACGAGATAATTACTGGATAAATAACTTCGCTAACTAAGTGGAGTTTTTTATGAGGTACGTTGGGTTTAGTGAATACTATCACGATGCAGCTTTATCTATTGTCAATTCGGACGGTACGATAGAGTTTGCCTCTCATGCAGAGAGATTTACTAAGAAGAAAAATGATCCGGTGATTCCAGAAAATCTCTGGGATTATACTACTAATGATGATCACTTCTCATTCTACGAAAACGTAGAGTGGAAGAAGACCTATAGAAAGGATCAAACTAAGAATCCCCTACACACAGGGAATTCTATTACCGCACACGAACAGATCCCTGTCTATGATAGTATCTATTATGATGCCAATTATGAACATCATAAGAGTCATTGTGCATCCGCATTCTTTACCCGTCCATGGAAAGACCGTGATACGACTGTCATGGTGTCTATCGATGGTGTAGGTGAATTCCAAACCGCAACTATCTACGACAACAATTTCAACCTCATCAAAGAATATCACTACCCTAAGTCAGTAGGGTTGGTGTACACTACCGCAACACGTCTGTTAGGTTTACGTCCACTAGAAGACGAATACGTGACTATGGGACTTGCTTCCTATGGTCAAGCACCCGAAGAGATCTGGTCAAAACTAGTCAACTGGTGGGAACATACAGGTGACATTAATCCTCGTATTGAAAAGAAGCAGAAAATCGACTTTCCCGATAAAGGTAATCCGGAGTATGAGAACCTTCGTTCCATGTTAAAAGTCTTCGTTACGAAATACAGTAAAGAAGACTTTGCGGCAGGGGTACAAAAGTTCGCAGAATATGCCATCATGCAGATCATGAGAACCGCATCACTTTATGGTAAGAAACTGGTCTACTCTGGTGGATGTGCACAAAATGTTGTTATCAATTCAAGACTCTTCGAATTGTTCGAAGACGTTCACATTGCAATCTCACCTACAGACGCAGGATCTTCTCTGGGTGCTGCCGCACTGTCTTGGTCAAGGTTGACCGATCAAGATCAGTTGATTTGGACACCTTACATGGGTTACAACATTGAACGAGAGATCAATCCAAGAGAAGTAGTTGATCACCTCTTAGAACATAGGGTATGTGGTATAGCGAACGGTAAGGCAGAGTTTGGGCCACGTGCACTGGGTAATAGATCTCTGATCGCAGATGTACGTTATGATGTACAGGACACTGTGAATGAGATCAAACGCAGACAAAAATATCGTCCCTTTGCACCTGCAGTTCTAGAAGAATATGCGTATAAATACTTCGAGGGGCCAATGAACGAGTACATGCAGTACACGTCAAAGGCACTTCATGACTATGATTCGGTTACTCACGTAGATGGAACTGCACGAGTACAAATAGTCCGTCAGGACTGTGAATCGGTCTTTAGGAAGGTAATTGAGGAATACTACGAACGTACAGGGGTTCCGATGTTACTAAATACCAGTTTGAACATTCGTGGAAGACCTATGGTCAACGACGAACATGATGCTGAATTGTTTGAAAATAAATACGGTGTTAAAGTATTTTGAATCAGTTTATTAAACGTTATACATTTCCACCAAGAGAGTTCTTTGCATTCAAGGAACATCTGACGAAGGAAATGACGAAGGTGAAGTCAGAGCATGATTGTTCATTTGCGAACATGCAATTCTCTGATTACAAACTTCCATGGAAGGAAGGTATTAATTATAGACCACCGTATTGGGATGAGGCTATTAAATTAATACAACCTGCCCTTACGAACTATGCTAACCAATGGCAATGTTCTAGGATTAAGGTTGAAAGTATGTGGTTTGCCGAGTACAACGAGGGGAACAACTTTGAGTGGCATACACATGAGGGAACGAATTTGTCTGCAGTGTTACAAGTTCATGGGTTACCAGAGAACTCAACACAGTTGATGGGGTTTGTAGACATGGTTTTGCACATAGGTGACTTGGTGGTTTTTCCATCAATGTTACCACACAGAGGGCCAAACTGCCAAGGACACAAAATTGTTATAGGATTCAATTTGAATATGTCAGGCAGTCTTTTACATAATGAATAGTATAATCAAAATTACAAAGGATATTCAATATGTCAGAAGAAGAGATCAAGGCAGCGGGACACCACCCTGCTGACACAAACGGAGACGGTAAAGTCTCTAAAGAAGAAGAGGCGATGTACTTGGAGTTTAAACGTAAAGAACTCGAAGACGCAGATGCAATGCGTGACGCACAGCGTTCCATGGCATGGTTCTCGCTGTGGGGTATGTTATTGTATCCCGTACTCGTGGTGAGTGCAAATTTAACAGGTCTAGAGAAAGCGGCAGACATACTGGGTGACATGGCAGGAGTTTACTTCATTGCAGTTGCAGGTATCGTAGCAGCGTTCTTTGGTGCTCAAGCATGGTCAGGTAAAAAGTAGGTAAATAATCATGGTAGAGATCGGAGCGGCATTGTCGCTTGCCGGATCTGCATTTAACATGATTAAAAGGGCGGTAGAGTCAGGTCGAGAAGCAGAAGACCTATATAACTATTTCGCCCGATTCTTTGACGCAAAAGAGCAGATATCTGAGGAAGCGATAAAAGGTGCAACACACTCAAGAGTAAAGAAGTTGTTTGCCGGTAACAGTGTCGAAGCAGAAGCACTACAAGTGACTGCTGCTCGACGTAAAATTGCACAAATGGAACAGGAACTCAAGGATTTCTTAATCTATACCGGACAATCAGACTTCTACGATGAGATGATGAAAGAGAGACGTGTGATACGTCAACGGAGGATCCAAGCGGCAAAAGAAGCTGCGGATCGTAAAGCGGCATTTGAAGATGGTATTGCAATACTGGCGGCGGTGGTAATTTCTGCGTTTATTATCGGAGGAACCGTAGTGTTGATAACCAGTGTATAAGGTGATGAATGGAATATGTAACTTGGAGAGGTACGCCTGGTGTAGGTGACTTCATGTGGGCACTTAACTGTGTCCATAACTATTGTTATGAATACAAGAAGAAAGTAGTACTGGAGTTTCACTGGGAACACGACGAGCATCACCTACACCACTTCGAAGATCCGGAAACAATCATAGAACGATTGGAGTACATGCACAATTTCTATTATAGAAAAGATGATGTTCAGGTGAGGCATGTATATGGACAAACTACACGATACAGTGATTGGAAATTTGCAGATGACTTCGTAAGAGAAGATGATGGAACCTTACGTATAGCAGCAATCAATCGTGGTCATAAAAATAGATTCTTTTTTCAGTCAGGGGTATACGACGATAGAGAGGGTGGTAACGCACCATTCCCCGACTGGATCTTTCGAGATGTCCCTAGAGTAATAGACAAAAGAAAGGTAGTAGTCTGGAGACCTACCTTCAATGCAGAACAACCAAGAACTTGGAAAAGGGTCTTGACACATGAGCAATGGGATGATATAATAAGCTTAATGCGTCAGGCAGGATTATATACCGTTGAACTGACATATAGAACACCTATATCAGAAGCGTTCTATCACATATCAACGTGTAGACAAGTAGTGTGTTATGATGGTATGTGGCATTACATTGCCCGTAACTTTCAAACACCGATGGTGATTTTGAGTACTGAGGGTATTACTAATTACCATACACCACACTGCGTTAAGACTGACGCAGAAGAGGATAACCCACGTAATATATATTACTGGATGAACAACCTATCTGAGATGTTAGGTTCAAGTAAAAAACGAGCAATAGAATATGAGCAAAGGTGTAGACAATTCTATCAAGATAGATAGAGCAGTTATCGAAATACAAGGGGGATGTAATTTCGATTGTACAATGTGTCCACAGGACAAACGAACTGGAGGAAGACACAAGAACTTTATAGGTAAGATGAACCTATTGGACTTCGAGGATAACGTTGCAGACTGTGCACAACACGGACTGCGAGTAGTTAACCTAGATGGTTCTGGTGAGGCAACGATCAATCGTAACCTACCCGAATACATCAAGATCGTAAAGAAGTACAATGCACAGGCGGTCATCTTCTCGAACGGATTCAAGATGCAGGGTCAGTTCATGAGAGATTGTGTTGATGCAGGACTAGACTTTTTTAGATTCTCTTTCATTGGCCCCACCCCAGAACTCTATGACAAATGGATGCACAACACAAGAGGTAGTAACTATCATTTGATCAAGAAGAACATCGAAGAGATGGTTGCGTATGTCAAGGAGTCTGGATCTGATTGTGTTGTAGAGACGTATCATCTCATAACTGATAACGATAACATAGAACAAGAACTAGAACAATACAAAGCGTTGGTCGAGGAACTAGGTGTTAAGACTGAGATATGGAAAATGCATAACTGGTCTGGTGCATGGGATATCGGCAAGAACGCCAGAAAGGGAGAGGTAAAAACTTGTGGAAGACCTTTTAGTCCAGACGTTGTTATACGTGCTGGCGGAATGGACGGTCACCGTGGTGCTGTTCATCCTTGTTGTCAAGTCTTGGGGCGTGATGAAGAAGCTGTACTTGGTCATACGTCAGTCAATACCATAGAAGAAATCATTCGTGGCCCTGAATACTCTGCACTAAGAGAGGGACACAGAACTAAGAATTATCCAGATTATTGTAAAAGTTGTGACTTTTTGCTTGACGATCCCGAAGTTTTAGTGTATACTAATCATAATAGAGATCTCCATAAGATGATCGGCACTGCGTTCGATCTCAATGATTATAGAGATATTAATGCACTTTAACTAGGAGGAACATGCCAAGAGTAGAACCAAAAAGAGTTGGATATAAAGGGAAGTACGAGGAATCGTTTGACAAGATGTTAAGAAGATGGTCTCGTGCAGTAAATAGAGCGGGAGTCGTGACAGAGTGTAGGAAGAGACAGTTCCATGTCAAACCGAACGAAATCAAGAATACTGCAAACGCTAAATTAAAGAGAAAGAAGAAACTATCCAAGTTCAAACTACTGAACGAGGGTAGAAGTAAATATAGTAGGAGATAACATGGAAACTGTTTTAGCTGGTATTTTAGTGGTATCTGTATGTGCAGCAATTACAATGATGTATGTTGCATTAACTTCAGAGGACTGAATCATGGGTTGGTTACGCAAGTTATGGTTGGACTGGTTCACTGAAGAGTTTGTGGTAACCGTTTGGTACAAGGGTGGAACGCAGTTTGATCCTAAGACAACCAAGCGTGTCTATCATCTGAAGAAGATCACCACGAAGAAACCCACTCACTTAGTTGGAGTGAAGACGGACGGTAATAGTTTTGAAATCAAGACTGTTGCCCCATTTGACTATCAGATAGAAAAGATCCACTAATGCGACGATTAATATATCAGGTCGCTCTGGGTAGACAGGGCGACAGTAAATTGTACAAGAAGTGCATCGATAGTGTGTGCGACTATTCTAAGAAGCACAACTTGAAGCAACATGTACAACGCAACGGGATTCTCAAGATCAAACCCGATCCTTTCACTAGCAATCGTTCAACGGATAGTTGGATGAAGCATGGTGGGTTTCTCCCTATCTACGAGAAAGAGAATGCGTTCAATTTACTAGATGAGTTTGATCAGATCGCAATCATCGATGCGGATATCTACATTCGTCCGGATGCACCTAACATCTTTGATGCAATCGATCCAGACGTTGCGTTTGGGTGTGTGTACGAAAGGGAGATGCCCATTACTCCTGCGTACCAACAGAAGATAGTCACCTACTCTCGTATGCAGTATGGACAACTTCACTCGAACCAGACAGACTTCAGTCCCACTAACCTTGGGTTTGAGTTTGCGAACATGGGAATGATGGTGATCAACTGTCAAAACTTCAAACCGTATCTGAAAGACGATACTGCAAAAGAATTTATTAACCGCATGGAGTTCAAGGACTTTGTGGATGGTATTGGTGCATGGAAGTGGTCTACTGATCAGACTTTATTGAACTACTTCCTCAAGAAGTATGACGTACCTGTACAACATATGGACTGGAAATGGAATGGTCTGTACGGTGCGAATACTAAAATTGAAGAGTGTCACTTCGTGCACTTCTTTTTGAAAGACTTGTTACCAGAACAAGGCGAGAACGTAGAGGAACTATTCAAGTCTATATGAATGTCTACATCATAAGGATCCCTAAGATCCAAACTGAAAAATTTCTAATCAATAGTCTGTTCGCCGTTAAGAGTGGACTGACACCTGTTGTAGTTGATGCGGTTGTACCAGATACCATTGACTCATCGATGATGGAATTCAAATACTTCAATCGGTCAAATTTCAGATGGAACTGGCCGGTGTCCGAAGATCAGAACGGTCTTGATTTACAAACAGGACTATACAAGTTCGCATACAGGGCTGCAGACCAAAAGAAAAAGGTTGCATGTTCACTCAGTCACATGTTGCAGTGGGATGACTGTGTTACTAAGGACGAACCTAGAATCGTATGTGAAGCAGATGCAAGGTTTATTCGTAGACCCGATGATGACCTAGAGACGTTCAAGGGACATAAAGTCATAGGACTGAATGATCCACGTGGTGCGACTCGAAGATCATACCAATATCATAGTCAAATGTTGGGTGGTATTCAACCAGTACCAAGAGTAGTTGAAGCAGGAGAGGATCCTGTACCACAAGGACTTGCGGGTAACTCTGCGTACTACATCGAACCTGCGGGTGCTAAAGAACTACTAGATAGAGTTAGAGATTATGGAATGTTTCCTAATGACGCATACATGTGTCGGGAACTGTTCCCATGGCTTAGGGTAATACACCCATACTACACGAGGGTTAGTGGAGACGAATCCACAACAACGACATAATGAAAAGTTTTGTAATTACTATTTTTGACAACGATCTTTCTCAACGTGCGGCAGACAGGTGTATCACTTCTGCGAAGAGGTACGGAATTCACGTAGATAAATGGAAAGCGACTACACCCAGAGATTCGGATTTCGCACTGCAGTGTGATAACGCCAAACTACAACGTCACATGTTTGAGAGTCAATACTCTAGAGCAGACAATGCGCTAGCGTGTTTCCTATCGCACAAATCCCTTTGGAACTATAGTGTTCAGAACAACGAGAATGTGATGATCCTTGAACATGATACTGTTTTCTTTGATCGTCTTCCACCCCTGTCATTTGATAGGTGTCTTACAATCGGACAACCCAGTTACGGTAAGTACAACACCCCTATGACTCTTGGTGTCAATCCTTTGACGCAGGCAGACTATTTCAAGGGTGCACATGCGTACATCGTAAAACCAAAAGGTGCACAAGAGTTACTGAACAAGATCGAACATTATTCACGTCCTACTGATATCTACCTGAACGTTTTAAACTTCCCTTGGTTGCAAGAGTGTTATCCATGGGTTGCAAAGGCAGATGACTCGTTCACTACGATTCAATACGAGAGAGGATGTGTTGCAAAACATAACTACGAGAAAGGTATTGAGTTGGTGGTGGTATGAAAGAGATTGCATTACTTACAGTCTGCACAGACAATTACCCCATGGAGTATGCGAACAAGATCGTAAAAAGGTTTGTGGATCTGACAGAATACAACGTCTTTTCATATTGTATTACTGATCGGCCTGGCGAACTGAGTAACCTCAGTGCTCCTATCCAACCACCTTTTGGTAAAGGATATGGATGGTGGAATAAGATGAAGGCATATGACCTTGACATTCCGCAACAGTATGTGGTATACTTAGACATCGACAACGTTTTACAACGTAACTTTGATGAGGAGATAGACTATTCGATCCAACAACTAAAAAGTGGATACGATGTTGCGTGTGTTTCCGATGCCATAATGTGGAAAAATAATAAATACTCTTCGTCAATGATGATTTTAGAGAAGGGTAAGATGCAAGACGTGTGGGACATGTTTGTTAACAACCCTCAGTTTGGATATGATGGTGGGGATCAGGTGTACACCGGACACTTGATTGAACGTTTGGGTAAGAAAGTGTTTTACATAGATGAGACGTTTCCCAGTGTGAAACTGAACTTAAAGTTTCACCTAAGTAGTAAGGTACTAGGACAATGGAAGTTTCCCTCTTACGTTACTCCTAAATGTAAAATTGTCGATTGTGGTGGAAGACCAAAACCACACGATCTGGGTAACTTAAAATATATAAAGGAGAATTGGCACGATGTTGAGTAAACTACTGTTTGCATTTATCGTTGCGGGTGCGGGTGTTGGATACATTTATTTCCAGACAACCGAATCCAAGATGGCAGATATGCAAGCACAATTACAAACCCAAGCAGGGGTTATTACTGCATTTGAAACCAGACAGGAAGAGCAGGTAAGGACTATCGAAGCACTTCAGGGTAACCTGAAAAAGACTACCGAAGCACTGCAAACACAGTCTGCACGTAACGCTGAGATCGAAGGTGAGATGAATCGATACCTCTCTATCTTTGCGAGACACAACTTATCTAAACTTGCTGCTGCAAAGCCGGGGTTAATTGAAACACGAGTAAACAAGGGGACTAAGGATGTTTTCAGAACTATCGAACAAGATACTGCTGACATTGATGCTATTGACGATTAGTGGTTGTTCCACTATGGGTATTCCCTTCTTTGGTAAGAAGGAACCACCTGCACCAATTCCAGTAGAGATCCGTACTGTAGAAGTACAGATACCGATTACACATCCCGCAATGCCTCGTGGTATCAAACTACGTGATCCTCAGTGGTATGTTGTATCGGACAAGAACGTGGATACTTTCATGGAAGATATCCAGAAACGTCATGAGGGACAGTTGGTTTTTATGGCGATGTCAGTAGGTGACTACGAACTCATGGCATATAACATGCAAGAAATTCGTAGATATATAACTCAGTTGAAAGAAGTGGTGGTGTACTACCGCACTATCAACACCAACGAGGAAGAAGAACCAGTCAAGGAAGAAGGTAATGAGGACTAAAATGTTAGCTGCACTACGTCAGTATGCAGAAGGACAGATTGCACTACACAAGGTAAACGTGGAAGTGTATCTAAAGAACCCTGCAGGTATCGGAGAACATCCCGATGTAATGGAAGCGGTTCAAAAAGAACTTCACTCAATTGCAGAGTGGGAAGATCAACTGTTTGTATTGGAGAAGCACTTCGAATGAGAGGAGCAATGGCGAAGAAGCGTAGACGTGAGTCTGCGTTAGAGAGACTCAAGGAATCACAGTTCTTTGAGAAAGGAACCCGCACACAAGAGGCGTGGCAGAAGAATAAAGATCGTATGATCGAAACACTAGAAAAGAGGGTAAGATTATGAGACGTATTGTCTCAAACGAGTATGACGTTACGGTCATTAAAGTAGTAGACGGTGACACAGTGGACGTAGACATTGACTTAGGATTCAATGTTGTACTCACTGATGAGCGAGTCAGAATTGTTGGTATTGATACTCCGGAGTCACGCACCAGTGACAGAGTAGAAGACTTATTTGGTGAGGCGGCAAAGAAACGTCTCAAGGAACTAATGGAATCAGGTGCTAAACTTATCACCACCGAAGACAAACATGGTGAAGATATGAAAGGTAAGTTTGGTCGTATCCTTGGTGACTTCCGTCTACCGGACGGAAAGAAAGTCACTGAAGTCCTTATTGAAGAGGGACATGCAGTACCTTACTTTGGTGGATCTAAAGACGAACTTGTTGGTAAGCATATGAGGAATCGTCAGAAGTTACTTCAAGAGGGTGTCGTGACGCAGGAAGATTACGAGAAAGCGTTACATATGATGCGGAACCGATAGTAGGGTGCTTTTACAATGAGATGGAATGTTCTTGGAAACGGTGATCATGCCCACCAATTTGAGAGGGGATCGCCAGGCAGGTTGTTGATATGCAACATGCCACCTTTTGATATACCTAACACAGAAGTGTTTGCAACCTGTATGGTTGATTTCAAAATGATGATGGCACTTGCTGAAGGTATGATCAAATTGGACATGTACGATTGGATACTTGGAACCCGTCCTAGACACTGGATGGATATGCAACCAATGTTTTATCTGAAGTACGCCCAGAAAATTAAAGCTATGCATACACATATACCTGCGTATGCACAGTTGCCGGGACAGTCGGCAAGACAAGCTGCAACAAACTACAGTTGCGGTCACATGGCGGTTGACTATGCATGTAGAGTGCAAAAAGCGAGTGAAGTGCACATCTATGGATTTGACTCAATGTTTGATACTACGCTACGTAGTTACACAGATCTACTACTAGCATCAGACAGGAGTCCACAGAACACTCACCGATTAGCAAATAATTGGAGACCGATCTGGCCTAAGATGTTTGATGAGTTCAGTGACACTAAATTCTTCTTATATCATAGTCATGATAGGATCAAGTTTCCTATCGGAGATAACGTAACAATAATAGTAAAGGATAAAAAATGAAAAAACAAATAAAAGAATCTTTTGCCGGATTAGGTACTGACTTAAAAAGGTTTGGTCAAGAGACATGGAAAGACTTCAAACACTGTTGGTCAGTCTATCCAAATGTAATGATTATCATGGGATGCATTATCTTAGTAGCCTTATTTGTATAAATACTGTTATTAACCTAACAGGATCTATACTGACACATGCAGTCCTTTAACTCATTTTTAAAAGAAGACCTCTTTCTACAAGAGGAATTCAATATCCTTATGGAGAAACTCATCACCTTTGGTGGCGAGGCGTATCCTAAGTTTGGAAACATCGTACTCATGGCAGGGGGTGCGGGATCTGGGAAAGGATTTGTATTGTCCAATCTAGTAGGACTAGAAGGTAAAGTCTTTGATGTTGACGAACTCAAAACGTTGGCATCAAAGACTCCTGCTATCAAGAAGCGTGTAGCAGATGAACTTGGTGTTGATATCGAAGACCTTGCACAGAACCTTAAAGATCCCAAGAACGTAGAGAAACTCCATGACATCATGGGTAACTACTTGGGGGTCGATAAGAGAAAAGAACGTGCGTTCTATCGTGGTGTCCTTGCCGCAGATCCAGATCGTAAACCGAACATCATATTTGACATGACTCTGAAGTCACTGGACAAACTTGACAAGATCGCAAAGGATGCCGCTAAGTTGGGTTACGATAAAAAGAACGTTCACATCGTATGGGTAGTTAACGACATCGAAGTTGCGAAACAACAAAATGCAAAACGTGCACGTACTGTACCGTCAGAGATTCTAATCAACACTCACCGTGGTGCCGCTAATACGATGGGTGACATCATCAACATGGGTAAGAAACTCAAGAAGTACATCGACGGAGACATCGTGTTTGCATTCAATAAGGTTGGTGTTGACGCAACTCTAGTTAAGTCTGGTAAGGGTGGTTCCTATGTTAAGGACGCAAACTACTTCTACGTCAAACGAGCAGGAAAACAACCTACTCCGATTCTGTCGCTCGATAAAGAGATAAGACGCAAAATTAAAGACTACGTACCTAAGAACGTAGAGTGGAATTAACTTCCCTTATAACAGTGAATCGAATCGTTTAGAATTGCGTACTGGATTGCCTTGTCTTCAGGGTTTTCATCTCTGAATCTCTGATCCCATACATTACGCAACGCAAACACTTCATTCAAGTAATAGGCGTTGTCTTCTGATACACCAGTCTGTAACGGAAGAGCACTATAGTAGAAATCCACGATATCAAAATCTGAAGTACAGACTCCTGCAAATGCAGAACGAATGTGATGATGAGAGATATCTAAGTCATCTCTATCTTTAGGAACACCTGCTAGTACTACACAATCATATTGGGTATCAGGTGGCGTTGTGATTTGAACATCTCTACCTTTCTTGTACTGCTTGTCCGAATTCACTAGATCAACGTCATATCTCTTGTACAGTGCATTCATGACTTTACGGTGACGTGATTCCGGAGGAGACACTGTATGCATTTCGAAATCGATGTACCCATATGCCATACGGACAATAGGTAGAAACTGTAACCAGATGTTAGGGTCAACCATAGTCTCATCCAAAGAATGATAACTTGGAGTTTTGTGTACTACCCTGTCCATCTTGCGGTTGATAGTCCATGTAGTCTGAGCAGCGTTATAGTGACCAACGAAGAGTATCTTCTTGTATCCTTTGATCGCCAAATAGTTGAGGAACATAGGACAGTAGTTGAACACATCATTGACTGTATGTGACCAAAAATCTTTCCATCTCAAGACTAGATCATTCTGTCTGACTTCACCACCAATAGTGTAGTTAAGTCTTCCCCACTCAGTTTGCTTCTTTTCTTTATGGATGTACTTCCCAATCGAAGTATCCGTAGGAGATCTGGGTGTGGTTACGATCAACTCGTTGCGCTGTCTGTAATTCATGGATTACCCTTGATAGATGTTTTGTATGTGGTCTTCAAACTGTTCTATCTTATCTAGTCGGTTTGGCCACAAAATATATTCCTTTTCAGGATTCTGTTTTAAGTTGTTCAACAGGGGTTGTATCGCATTGAATAGTCTGTCCAGTCTCTCTTGAGTAGACTGGGCATCTGTCGATACAGTTTCAACCTTTTGGGTTGCCTGTTGGACTGCTTCTATTTCTGATTCATCCGCAAAGGAGAAACCAAAATCAAATAGATCGTCACTCATATTTATACCCTTTTTGTTCAATTTTCTTTTATTTATATGTTGACAACCTCCCAAAATTCTGATATACTGATCTAAGATCAGTGAGGAGACTATTATGAGTAAAATTGGAAGTTATGTTATGGATCTGCAGGATATTGTCGATCCTATGGTATATGAGGGTTTCTCTGAGGAAGCCATCATCAAAGAGGTCGAGGCCAGGATACCCGGCACCCCGTCATCTTGGGTTAAAGATATGATCGCAACTGCACAGAGGGAATTTGGATGGAACTACTAGAATTTCTGAGAGATGCAATTGTTATCGGTATTGCGGGATGGATTGCGGTTATGTCTTCGATAGTCGTAGATGAGGACAAAAAGTTCCGCAGAAAGGGTATGAAAGAGGGTACTCACGACTATTATGGTAATAGAATCAAGGATTCTAATAGCAAAAAAGTCTAAAAAAAGTGAACTTTTTTTCAAAAAAAGCTTGGCAAGATCCTAAAAATGGGTTATAATTACTACGTAATTGAGAGTGAGGATATAAATTATGACTGCATTTATTAAAGAAGAGTTTGTTTGGGACGGTATGTACTTGATGTACAGAGGTGCCCACGAGAACTCTAGGAACATGGAAGATGTTCACCCAGACTGCCACCCATCTTGGGTCGGTAAACCCAAACCTGAGTTTATCGCAAGGTTCAAGTACGGTAAGTACAAACCTTGGAAGGCATGGGTCAACTTCCTTGTCAAGAACGTTTCTGTTGAAGAATACGTTGCGTTGGAAAAAGCATCTAGTCCTGTGAAGGCAATGCGTGAACTTGGTTATGGAGGAAAGGTCTAATGGAGACCTACTTTGAATTTTTGGATGATCTACGGGAGTCTGGTGACATCAACATGTTTGGTGCACCACGAGTCTTGATGGATGTTTTTAATATGAGCAAGGTCGAGGCGATGAACGTGTTTATCGCTTGGACTGAGCAATTTCAATTTGGTAAGGAGTAATTATGATTGGTACACGTCAAACTGTTAACGTTGTCTATGGTTCTACTGGTGAACGTAGTATGTTCATGGGTATGGATCTGACATGTGATATGCGTGTTGCACATGCATTGGGTGAGAAACCTGTGATCGACAAAGAGATCAAACGTGAGAAGAAGAAGTTTACTGTCGGTGAACTCATGAAGTCTGACTTTGGTCTAAAGTATGACCTGATGCTCAACATGATGTTGCGTGACGGTATCGTGGATATGGATACTATCGTTCAGGTTGGTCAGAATGGTAGACTCAAGGAAGTCTACGTAGTCAAAGAGAAGGAGGCTTACCGAATGTTTGGTAAGACGTTCCATGGCAAATACACCAAAAACTCCGAAGAGGAGTAACCCTGTCGCAAAGAACTTGAATAAGTTCAACCGTCCCGCTACTCACGTTGATCGTAAGAAGCGGGACAAAGATGGATACAAAAAACATAAAGGGGAGAGAGATGAGTGAAGTGCTAGCACAAGCAAGACGTTTTTATCATCATGTGGTGAATGGCGGTCAGTTAAGACCTGAAGATGTTTCTTACATGGTATCTGCTCTTGAGGAAGCCTACGACAATATAGAGAAACTAAAAAATAGGATCGGACAATGAACATCTTCGCAATTGAGTATGATCCGGAACGCAAGAACCCGTTCCCTGAAGCAGTCGAGTCTGCAGTATCGCAATGCGATAAGCACGTGGTCAAGATGCCGTTGGAGTCTTGCCAGATGTTGTGTACTGCACATAGAATTTTAGACGGTGACGAAGGTAACGAAGATCTGTACAAGATCGCACATCCTCGACACCCATCTACCTTGTGGACTATGGAGTCCATGGGTAACTACAACTGGCATTATGCACACTGGATTGCATTGTGCGAAGAGTATACCTACCGATATGGTAAGGTACACAAGTCTGAAGAAAAGTTCCGTGCACGTCTGTGTGTTCCACCCGTGAACATTCCGATGGGTACTATCACCCCTTTCAAACTTGCATTCAAGGATTACCCTGAGTGTATTGTTGAAGGAGATCCGGTTGCGTCCTACCGGAACTTCTACCAGACTAAACAGTCTCGTTTTGAAATGAAGTGGACTAAACGTCAACCCCCATCATGGTTTAAGGAAGCATCATGAGTAGACTTGGTTATGATCTTGCGTATGCAGGACACGCACCCTTCGAGGGTGATGAAGGAATGGAATCTGCACTCTATGAGAATCTGAAAAAGTTTCGATTGAGTGGAGTCCACTATACCCCTAACATGGATCTCGCACGAGATCTTGAGAAAATTGCTCTGCAGTCATTCTCTGTTAAGGATTTTGAAAATAAAGTACACGAGTACTTGACAAGTTAAGGATAATCATATATAATGGATAAAAGATTGCGATTTCAAATGATTCGTAGTGCGGTAGAGAAATCTAATGCAAAACGAAGACAGAAGCGTCTTAACATTGAATTGGAGAAAGAACTCCAACAAATTGAGGATAGTTTATGTACACCGAAAAAGAATTTCAAGAAGCTTTAGAAAAGACTAAGGCGGTTCTGAAAGATACCTATGTCCAGAACATTATCTACATTCAAGAACGAATGAAGGATAAGGCTCCGGAAGAGGAATTGAAGAATATCGAAGAGTTGATCATTGCGAATGAGCGTATGATCGTCTACTACGATGAGGGTGACCAGTGGGTCAAAGAACTTCATGCAGATGCTCAAGCTAAAGGAGAAGATAATGGAACAAGTGATGGACTCGGAGATGACTCCGGAGATGATGAAGGCGAAGTCGCTAGAATCGAAGAGGCAAGGAATTCTTGAAGCACTCCAAGACGGGATCGTAGATCTTCAGTTTAAGAAAGTCAACGGAGACTTACGCAATATGCGTGGGACTCGTAAGTTTGATATAATCCCTGAAGAGAAACATCCTAAGACCGAAGACAAACGTGAACAGAACGAAACCATCGTTGTTCTGTTTGATCTTGAGGTCAACGACTGGAGATCGTTTCGAGTCGAAAATTTAGTGGAGTATCGGTGTGAGTCATGGGTTTAAAGAAAAATCCTACCTTGCGTAAAAAACGCAAACCAATGAGTGATGAACAACGTGCGGCGGCAAGTGAAAGACTTGCCAAAGCACGACTCGCTCGTGGACATGACGGTTCAAAGTCAGTTCATCCTATTCTTAGAGAGATGGACGAAGATCATCCCCTACACTGGAAAAAGGTGAAGGGATGGATCAAAGAAGTTGGTGAAGAACTTCGTGCTAAGAAACAACAGCGCCTTTCCAAAGATTCGAAGGAGAGGTTGGAATATCAAGTATTAGAAGTCTATCTTTCTAATATGAAACGTTACCTTGAGAGTAGTATTTGGTTAGACCATCGTTATGGTAGACACAAAGAGGGTAAGATGAATACCTTTGTGTACACCATGGCTTACGATGCGAATGGTCGCCCCAAAAGAACTATAGGACATTTCTACTCTGACTGTGGCGAGTACACAAAGGAGATGAAAGAACATGACGATAGAGTTTACGCTTCCGAACCAAAAGGAAACCCCCGAACAGGAGGAGAACTTTATGAACCGGAAGAGGTTCTCGAAGATGGTGGAGATGACTGTCAGACGTAGCGGTCTGAATTATATAGATACCATTGTTCACTTATGTGAAGAGAACAAAATGGAAGTTGAGGATGTTAAGAAGTATCTTACACCCTCAATTGTGGAACGTCTAGAGAGTGAAGCAATGTCGCTAAATTTTCTAGAAAAACAAAATACGCTTGACATTTGAGTATAAATAAGTTATACTGATTATGTTGAAGTGAAAATACGCTGAAAACAATTGTAAATAAACTGCATATATTGCACATACTGGAGAAAAAATATGTCTTTTGCTAACCTAAAAAGTCGGTCTGCCGACATCTCAAAATTGGTCAACGCTGCACAAGAAGCGTCTGGTCAGAAACAACAAACCAATAAGTACGTAGACGAACGTCAGTGGAAACCAACCGTCGATGAAAGCGGTAATGGTTATGCTGTTATTCGTTTCCTTCCTGCAGTGGAAGGTATGGAAACTCCATGGGTACGTTATTGGGATCATGGATTCAAAGGCCCTCAAGGTCAGTGGTACATTGAGAAATCTTTGACTACCATTGGTCAGAAGGATCCTGTATCCGAACTCAACTCACGTCTATGGAACACAGGACTCGAAGAAGATAAGGAAACTGCTCGTAAGCAGAAGCGTAGGTTACACTACGTGTCCAACATCCTTGTTGTGAACGATCCTGCTAACCCTGCCAATAACGGTAAAGTCTTCTACTATGAATTTGGTAAGAAGATTTTTGATAAGATCATGGATCTTATGCAACCACAATTTCCGGGCGAAGAACCCATCAATCCATTCGACTTTTGGAATGGTGCAGACTTCGAACTGAAGATCCGTAACGTTGCCGGTTATCGTAACTACGATAAGTCGGAGTTCAAATCTACTTCTGCATTGTTCGATGCGGATGAGACTAAACTCGAAGCAACGTACAATCAACAGTACGATCTGAATGAGTTCATCGATCCTGCAAACTTTAAGTCATACACTGATCTGGAAGCACGTCTTGGTCTAGTACTAGGTACTGCGGTAGGATCTAATGTGACTGCGAAGAATGAGTCTTTGACTCAGACTGCAGAGTCAAGTGTAGGTAAATCTGCACCTGAACCTGAAATTGTTGCCGCCCCTGAACCTTCAGTTGGAGCAACAGATGATGAAGAGGACACTCTGTCCTACTTCGCTAAAATGGCCCAAGAAGACTAAGGAGATACACTATGTTTAATTGGCTTAAGAAAATCTTTGCTCCTGTCTCAGCAGAGGGTGACTTCGGGAAAACTATCTTTGATGAAGTTTCCGAACCAACCCACACTGCCGAGTCTCTAGGAAAACTCACCAAGGCACAACTTGAGAAGTTGGGTAGAGAGAACGGAGTAGAGTTGGATAGACGTAAGAAGAAAGCAACCCTGATTGAAGAGTTGCTAACTGTTCTTTAACCGAAAGATCCACCTAAACCCCAAGACCTGTCATTCGTATCTACGGTTGGCAGGTTTTGGTCTATTATGGCTGCAGTATTTGAATTGTTTGTAGTCGTACTTGTCTGATTTGGTGCACTCACCACAACATTCATTCCTGAAGAAGCTGACTGAGCATTCGTTCTAGACATCTGATCTAAGTCTTGACCCCTAGTGTTTTTTGCCGCCTCAAGTCGATCCATCTCTGCAAAGAACTCATCATTGTCCTTCTGCAGTTTTGCGGCAATCATTGGATCCGCTTCAAAGACCTTCTGTCTTCTTGACTCTCCTGTTACCGGATCAATAAACTCTTCACCGTAAATATCCCTAGTACCTGCAATCGCAGTACTGGCGGGTCTATCCATAGAAGCGGGTCTTCTACGTTCGATGTATTCAAAACCATCTTCATCTACCCCACGAATTTCTTGTGGTTCTTCTGATCTGGATATTGGATTTTGTGTCTCAGTAGCAGGTACGTCTGCAACTACAGGTTCAGGTGGAGCAGGTGGTGGTTCATTTGCCCATTCATAAAGAGCGTCCGGTACTAGATTTGCTACAAGACTATCTGGGTCTGGTAACAGACCTACTAATAGACTTTTAATTTTTGCCCCTGCCATACTTGCAAAGTTACCCGCAATCTGAAGACCGTCTTTGATGGCACCTATTGGATCTTCGAAGAAACTTAACAATGCATTTGCCAATCTGGTCGGTAGTTCCTTTACGAACTGGATCAGACTATCAAACATGTCTGTGAAACTAAATGATCCTAGTGCTTCTTCTGCATCTGTTGCACCAAACAAACCTAACAATGAACCGACAGCAGACTTAGTTAAATCAAGAAGACTAGTTACTATCTTATAGGGTAGGGTGACCACAAACTCAAAAATAGAACCCAAGTCTACACCATCTTCGAAAGGTTTCATAATACTGTCAATGGCATTTCTGAAAGTGTATATGAACCCATCTGTCAATCGTGAAGTGAATTCCATAAAGGAGTCTGCGAAACTGAACGAGTCAAGTAAGTTAGCAAAGTTCTCAAACCCTAGTTTTTTGGCGACCCAAGAGATACCAGATTTGAGTAGATCAATCGGTACTAGAATAAGACCTTTAATAAGTCCTGCGATTGCACCGATTGCACCAGAAAGAATTTTATCGAATGCACCAACTCTGCCTTCCATATTGTCTCTTGCGCCCTTGAAGGAATCGATCAAACCCATTACTACAGTAAGAGGGAATGCAACGAATCGTCCAATCACTTTGAACGCACCAAAGAAAGATTTCATGGTCTTAGCAATTTTACTGGTGCTTTCACCAACACCACGTAAACCGTTTATGAAATTCTTGACTGGTTTGGTTATCTTTTCTAAGAGTCCGGTTAGCGCTCTGTTCTCACCGAACGTCATATATTTAACAACAGATCTCTGGAAGTTTACAATACCTTGTGTGAATCTGGAGAACGCCGCCCCGATTTGATTGAGTTTTAATTTACCAAAATCCTTAACAACGTTTGTAAGCATTCCTGCATACGAACGAACAGTTCTACTGAACTGTGTGATCTGAGTACCTATTCTAGCGAAACGAGTCTCAACGCTTTTGATGATATCTGCGAAACCACGGAAGTACTTGGTCAGATTCCCTAGAGTTTTGTAGGTGTTTCCTTTGAGGAATTGTGACGAACCACGTTTACCAAATACATCTGTAATTGCATCGACGAATCTAGTCACTGGTGCAAAGATGGCGGTAAGACGTGTACGGAAAGCTGCAGTGGCAAGTTTGAAGATATTTGAAACACCCTGAACTAGACCTACTGCAAATCCTGCAACTGCGGCACCAATTCCTGCAACAGTAGCAAGGATTCCACTGAGTCCGAAATCAACGTCAGTGTCATCTCGATTACTTCTTTCGGGTGGTTTTGGCCCTCCAGATCCTTGATCTTTTGCAGCGTCACGTCTTCGTTCTTCGGCATCAAGTTTATCGTCAGCTCTGCCCTGACGAAACTCATCAACAAGTTCCGCCATAAGTTTGACGGTAACCTCTGAGTTAGCTACTTGCTTACCTTGCTTCAGATAGTTTTCGTCATGGTACTGAGCATTCTCAAACCTTAACGCATCTATTGCCTGAAGTAACTTTTCGTTATCTGCCATTTCTTAATGTCCGTGTTTCATCTGTTCTTGTTTTATACGATCATTCTCTTCCTTCACCCAGTCAACTAACATAGCGACATAAATCTCCCTTTCCCACGGCATCATTGTTTCAATGTCTGCCAAACTATAATTGTGGTGTTGCATCAACGAAAAATTGGTCTTATAGTAATTGACCAAATTATCGTGAGAAAGGTTTATGATAAAAAATCGTTAATCCCTTTAAGTCTGGTTTTGTTTTCATGACCACAACTGTTACAGATATATTCAACGTCTTGGTTCAACGTTGGAATGTCCTGCAAGAACTGTGTCACATTCTTGAACTGATCCGCAGTCATCTGTTCGATGAATGACATGACTTCATCTTCCTTGACATCTTTGGTATCAATCCTTTCCTCTTCAGTCAAAATTGCAGAGATACACTTTGCAATCATGTTGAATCCTACTTCAGTGTCGTTCGCATTAGCGAGATCTAGACTGAGAACCTGTGCATACGAAGGGTATTTCATCTGAATACTAATACTGTCGGTCAACTGAATTGTGTTTTCAACGTCACCCACATCGATATTGATATCCTGTAATGAAACACCAACCTCTGTTCTCTTGTCGCATTCAGAACAAGGAAGAGTGATGGTTGCTGTCTCACCCACTGACTTAGATCGAATCTGTGTGAACAGATACTCAATGTCAAATGTGCAAAGATTCTTTACATCAATTTCCTCAGAGATACACGCTTCTAGTGTATCACAAATCGCCTGAAGCGATTGGTTCTGATCTCCTGTCTCAAACGCAATCATCAATACCTTTTCTTCTTTGACTAGGTATGGACGGAACGTCACCTTTTGCCCCGTAGACGGAATTGTCGTACTGTAATTCGGGGACTCGTTTAACTTGGGTAATGCCATAATGTGTTCTCCAATATATTAATAATTAAATTTAACCAAGTGCTCTGCCAATCAAACCGCCTACAGCGCCAGCAACGCCTCGACCAAAAGATTCACCTTCACTAGTAAATTCACCTGCTTTACTTTCAAAATCAGTGTAAGAGAGTTGGACGGTGAGTTCCATGTATCCTTCATCCGAACTACTCAACGCTTGTTCTTGTAACGAAGTCGGGTAACACTCAAATAGTGTACACGTGTATGTTTGTTTCATAGGGAAAGATGCACCTAAGTCTATCTCACCCTGAGAAAGATCAATCGGCCCTAGATCAGGAAGTCTATTCTTGATAACACTAGGTACGTTGTCCATGAAACCCAGTTGTTTTTTAAACAAGGCAAGTCTCAGTCCTCTTTCTATTGTATGTATCTTCACGTCATATGTATAATCTTCGAAGTACCCTACAGTTTTCTCTGTTTGGTTATGTGCTTCGTTTTGCCATGCTTCGAAGTATTGACGTATCATGTGGTTATTTGCAACTAAGAAAGTCATCTGCATATCTGTGGTTGCAAAACCATTTGCAATTTTTCTTTGTGTCGTACCCACGGTAACTTCTTGCGACATTACCTGTCTGCCAGGCAATGATGTAGTCAGACACATGACATCCAGTTCACGAATGTCCATAGGGAACGACTCAAGTTGTGGTAGTTCTACCATGAACTGATTCTTCATTGCAAGACCACCCGACTGAGTAATCTGTGCCTTCAGTGTCTCTATACTAAAACTCATCCTATCATCTGCCTACTATCTGAGAATACTTTTGCACTAGAACGTTTACGGAACTGTGCGGTTGGTAAGAACACTGCAATCTCCCACTCTGGTGCAAGTACTTCTGCGAACTTACTTGTTACTTGAGCATTCAAATAGTGCTTAATACACGGTTTAAAGTATCTCAAGTTTGACGCTTTCTTTAGTGTACGATAAGTCAAACTGAACTTATCATTTTCACTCAACTTACTACCCTGAATATCCATCAAGTTAGAGAAGAATAAAAGACGCAACTTTGGAGGTAGGTAATGTAGATTCAATCCTAAGAATCCTCCCTCTGCCGGGCCAAGTACTATCACTAACGGAAACACATCATAGTATGGTAGTGTGTCTTTGTGTTTGGGATCATATCCGAACATGAACATCCCGCCAACGATCTGTTTAGATCTCGACTTGAGAGGATCTTCTTGCATCAACGCTTCACGATTGATGCTTCTCATATTCTGCGCTTTCTTCAAGAACCACTTACGTGATTCTTCGGTACGTGGAGTAATCCCCGAACGAAACGCTTGAATACTTAATCTGTTAAAGATGTCTGACATCTACTATCCCTTAAAAACTCTTCTTTTATTTATATGTTTATTTATAGTGTCCCCAGTACTTTTCCTGCAAGAAAAATTCTGGTTTCAAGAAATCGATCAATTTAGTGATAGGGTCATTGTCAAGGTCATACTCAAGGAACTTATCGTATCCAAGGAAATGTTTACGCACTGCCTTTTCGTGTTTTTCTCTGTCGTACTTGAACCAATCAATCATTTCTTGTTGATTGACTCCGTGAAAGTCCATGCAACGTTTTATGTACGCTCCCCCTTTATGGTTTTCTTTACTAAGTAACCATGCGTCCATATCCCTTGTTTGTAAAATAAAATAGGCATCTGGGTGTTGATTCTGTATTTCACGATACATCTTAACACCATCAATCCAGACATTTTCTCTGTGCCAGAACATGTCACTATAGACGTGTGCTTTGTCCATACCGTGCATGACGGGTCTAAATTCATCCAGATTGTTCTGCATCTGTTGTGCAAGTATAATGGACTGACCTGTCATTGTGTCCATACAACTGTAATGGAATGATTTGTATCCTGAGTCTCTAAATAGATGCGAAAACGATTTTGTCGCAATGCGATTCATACCGATAAAAAATACTCTATTCACTTTTTCTTAGGTTTCCTGTAGGGTTTCATCTTCTTCAATGGTTTGAAGGGTTTCTTACCCATGGGTTTGGGTAGTAGTCCCATCTTACGTAATTCATTCTCTGTCCAGATTTCGAAGTGCCAACCACGGTCTTTACAGAATTCTTTTGCCGCATTCCATTTAGACACGTTCTTTATATATGTCAATCCTTCATTGAGTACTCTCTGACGAGCAACACCCCTACCTGATTTGGGTGGTAATGTCTCTTTTGCAGGTTTGACTTCGACCAATACCGTGCGACCATCTTTGAACCGTACTAAAAAATCTACAAAATATCTGTGCATTCTCTTGTCTGTTTCGCATAAGTATGGTATAATAACCTCTTCACTAGACCACTCCACTATTTGCGGAGAAGTGTCTGCCCAGATCATGACCTTCTGTTCCCACCCTGAACGGTAGACAACATTATCTGCATCCCCTCTATATTTCTGGGGATTTTTAATTTTGTATATTCCCTTGTACGTTTTCATATAAATAGTTTCAGGTATTTTATACATCTATTTATTGGAACTCTAACATGGCAGATATACTGGGACAGTCATCAAACACCGATCCTAACACAAACGCTAATGGCGGCAGAAGATTTCATTATCCTTTTGAAAACGAGGATGACTACAAAGCACGAGTGATTTTCTCTTTAGTAGAAACTAAAGCTACTGGAGAGTTGGCGGGAGATGCGTTCAAGGAAAAAATCTCTAGAGCGGAAGCAGACATTAGGGAATTGGAAAAACAGTACCAAGAAATTCAGGCAGAAGCAGCGAACGAAGATCAAAGTGAAACTCAGTTCAAAGAACAACTCGCTGATATTCGAAACCAAATCAGAACTCTACAAGGAAATATCGATACTTGGAGGGGTCAACAATCAGCTTCTACTCAAGGTGGAACTGTTGATATATCTAATGATTCAGTCGAACTCTATCTACCTGCGGGTCTAGCATTCCGTGATAACGTAACCTACGAGAACTTTGACCTTGGTGCCACTGGTGCCATGATGGAAGGTGGAATGGGATTTGCGGAGTCTATGACAAAAGGGGTTGGATCTTTTGTAAGTGGATTGACAGGAGGATCGGGTGCAGACGTTGCGAAACTTGCAGGTATTCAACTTGCATCTAAATTTGGTACGTTTGCCGCAGAGTCACAAGCAGCACAGAAACTTGCAGGTGGTGTTACTCTGAACCCTAACTCACGTGTTCTATTCAAGCAACCAAACATTCGTGAGTTTGCATTTGCATTTAAGTTTCTTGCACGGTCACAACGAGAGGCAAATGAAGTCAAGAACATTATCAAGTTTCTCAGAACCGAACTGTATCCTGCTAACATTGGGGTATCGGTAGGTGATACTGAGATCTCTCTTGGTTATCGTTTTCCTAACAAGTTTAAAATTGAGTTTGAATACGATGGTAATCCTATGCCGGGACTAATGCAAATTCAAGACTGTTATCTGAGAGACGTTTCTACTACGTACAACGCTAGTTCAATGGCAATGCACTCAGACGGTCACTTCTTGGAAGTAGACATGACTCTTAATTTCCAAGAGACAAGAGCACTCACTCGTGAAAAAATTGAGGAAGGATTTTAATGGCATACTTCAGTAACTTTAAACCTGTACTTTATAAGTTTGGAAACGAGAACTCGTACTCACTGTTTACCAACATAACTCAATATGTTGACTTGATCGATGAGATCAAGGATAGGGATCTTTTTTTAGAAGACTATACTATCCCAGTAAATGAGAGACCTGATCAGACCTCTTTTAAAATTTACGGAACTACCGATTACTACTGGACATTCTTCTTAGTAAACGATCACATACGTGAGAACGGATGGCCACTAACAGTAAATGAAGTCCACGGTGCTGCTCAGAAAAGATATCCTCATCGTATGGTCACAGTACAACTGCAACAACCGGACGTGGTTGATTACTACGATGATGACAACAAACCCATCTTTAGAACTAAAATTGTCGGACAAGATCCTGATCAGTTTGAAGTCGGGTCAATAGTTACAGGTAACCAAACAACTACCAGAGGACGTATTATTAAACGTGATCTTGCACTTGGTACTTTTGTTATTGATACAGAGAACGTTGTTACTGAATCTGTAGTTCAAGATCAAGTGGTCACACCAAATTCTAATGGTATTGTTGAATTGGAAAGAACAGACGTACAAGAGGCAGAGACTTTTGCAAGTCCTTTATTGTGGTCTTTATTGCAAGACGATATTCTGGTTACTACATTCAGAGTGACTATCGATCCATTTGGAAGAAAGGCTACGGTTAGTGATATTCCTTTCAATCCTACCTCTACATATAAGTTGACGTATTACTTAAACACTAAGAACCTCACGGACGGTACTTTTGTAACAGGGGAAGAACTCTCATACCTCAACCCTGCAGGAACAGAAACGTCAATGATTGTGTACGGAGAGATGCCACAATATCTTGGCACTCATCACTACGAAGATGCGGATGGTAATTGGATCGACATTAATCCTTTGGGTCAAACGAAACCGGCGGGTGCGATTGAAATCACTATGAAGGATTATCTGACTCAAAAGAATGAGGAGTTGAGACAGATCAAGTTGATTAAACCTAATTCAATTAAAGGTATCGCTAATAGATTTGCTGAATTGATGAGACAGTAATGGAAAGACAGCAACAGTTTAAATACAAAGAGGCGAGTATAACTTCCTCTAGATTGACTGACTTCTTTATTGATATCAGATCAATGATTGTAGAACTAGTGTTCTTTGAAGCACTAGACAAACCTTATATAACTGGACAAATCGCAGTATCGGATGACAAGGCGGTCTTTGATGGGTTGTCTTTTTCCGGTACAGAGAAGTTGAAGATCTCAATGATGACCGAACTGTCGGATACAGAATCCGAAGAAACAGTTATGGACAGAGAGTTTATATTAACAGGTATAGACACTGCTCTCAAGTCCTCTAACTCCGGACAATCGTCTATCTATGTATTGTCCTTTATAGACGAACACGCAGTAGTCAGTAAGAGTAAACTTGTATCAAGAGCGATTAAAGACGATCTAAAAATTGAGATATTGAAGTTGGTTGGTAACGAGTGTGGTAAGGATATTGATCTATCGTATATAGATGAGACACCCCCACCAAACGAAACACCCGCTACTCCAATTGTAAAAACAAATTTCAAGGGTATCATTCCATACATGCATCCACTTGAAGCTGCTCAGTGGTTGGTAGAAAAATCTACAACACAGTTAGGTATGCCTGTATTTTTATATGCGTCGATTCACGATGAGAGACTAAGACTGGGTACGCTCGAAAAGATGTTGCAACAGAAAGCATGGAACGCAGACATTCCGTTTATTTTCTCACCATCGAATACGCAGAAACAAGAAGAGAGTCCAGATCCTACACTGCAGTACTTCCAAGTACAAGCAATGAAGACCTCTAAAATACAGAACACCATGAAACAAATGATATCGGGTGGTCTGGGTGCTAGATACACAGTCACCGATCTTTCGAATGGAAGAACTACTTCCCAACACTACAGTTTCTATAGATCTCTGGGTAAGGCAGATGAAGCAGGTGTGATTGACATCACCAAACAAAACGTGTACAATGATCTGTACAAGACCCCTAATATAAGCTTGAAATTGTCAAGTGGTTCTACAGTGAACATAGAAGGGGACTACCTGCATAACCTAGATTCACAAACATATCATAAAGTAGTTTCACGTGGAGTATACGGTGACAAGAAAAGTCTACACGATGAGGTAAACAGTGGCAACTACTTGAAACAGATTGAAGCAGCGGCATACCGAAACGCTATGTTTAAAAACATGATTGACGTAACTGTGCCGGGGCCGGGATTCATTAGATCTGGAGGATCAGTTGGTGACAGAATTAGAATCAATGTTCTGAGTGATGATAATGATCCAGACTCACCTTCACAACTTGATACATTCCGTAGTGGAGATTTTATTGTTTACAATACAAGACATACCTTTAAAGACACTCGACACGATGTTGCGATGACAGTCTTTAAGTTAGAGAAAGGCCCAAACGATGATTGATTATTACGGTGACAAAATGCGTTGGTTTATTGCTGACGTGATTGATGCATCTCCTCCGTATGGATATGAGGGTCGTGTACGTGTGCGTATACACGGGATACACAATCCATCTACCAGAGAAGTAAAACAGAATGACCTACCTTGGGCACAAGTAGTATTGCCATCGACTGAAGGTGGAGTATCTGGATTGGGTACATCACCAAGACTAGAAGCAGGTGCATTGGTGTTTGGATTCTTTATGGATGGTAAAGAGTCTCAAGTTCCTTTAGTCCTTGGGTCTCTTCCTCGAACAGAGTATCCTAGTGCGGTACAACAGAGTCTTGCTTTCCAAGATCTGCTTGAAAGAGTTAACCCTGATATCGATTTTTACAACCTATCGATTGCTGCTCTTGACAGAGATGATCCTGCAATTGATGACCTCGAACCAAATCTTGGTGATCGAGATGCAAGACTGGCGGCATCTGTCAAGTTCTTTATGTCTAATAACTACACTCTAAAACAAGCATGTGCTATTGTTGGTGTAATCAATCAGTTGAACTTCGGATTTACACTAGGCGAAGATCTTGTGAAAGGTACTGGATTGATGATGTGGAATAATGAAAGACTCGCTAGACTCAAGGCGTTTACTGGAGAATGGATAAGATTCACTAGTCAATTGTCGTTCATTCTATATGAACTAAATACTACACACATTGAAGCAAACAGTAGAATTTTAAATTGCGATGTTATTGATAAGAGTAAACCCAAGAATCTTCCTGATATTCTCAGTCGTTATTACGCACCTCACAAAGAAGACTTCGCTGGATCAATACAAATGGTATACAATGATTTCAAAAATTCGGATGGTAGGTAATGTCTAAATCTATTGATACAATTAATCAGGCACTAGCAGCAAAGGCAAAAACGTCTGAACAATCTCTTAATGAAATTCAGAAAAAAATTAAGAAGGCACAGGACGTTAAAACTGCTAAAAACGTAACTGCTCTTGGTATCAAGGTTGGCACTAGTCTTAAAGGTATACAAAGTCTAGACCAAATGACAACCACGGGTGGTAAATCCACAGCAGGACAGTTGGTCAAAGTAACAAACCAATCCGATTTTGTTCCTAGTTTTGATCTAGTTAGTGTAGAACATACTGGTAGAATGAATGCTCCTGATTCTGACGGTAGTGGTAATTATGATCCTGTAGACTCAGATGGTACTGCGAATACGTCACAACCAGAACCCGCATCTAAAGACTCCAAGGCTGGAAATGTTCTCTCAACAGACATTACGGGGTTCGCACCGCCAGTTGAATCTATTGAAATAGTCGCACTAGGTGGTGCGGCAGTGGATCAATTAACTACTGCGATTGGTACGTCAACAGATAGAAAAGTAGAACTTATAGAAAGTATTGCGTCAACTGCGTCAGAAACAACCAAGCAGCCTGGCGGAATACCTTCTTCATTCACTAAACAAGTCAACGCAATAAAACTCAAAATCCAGAATCCTTTTGCGGATGCAAATACACTAGATTATTTTCAGAAGTCATTACTATACAATTCTCATGCTAAAAGAAACGGTGCTTTTCACGCTGTCCATGGTTACCGATTACCTGCATCTGCTGGCTTTACGAATAGTATTATGTTACACATACTACCTGCAGATAAATTAGATAAAAAAGTCGCAGGTAGTATGAGGGTCTGGAGTAATATGCCAGGCTTACAGGGTTGGGAAGGTCAATACTTTCGGTGTTGGGTATCTGAGTTTCCTAACTCTGAACCAATTACGGGTTTATTTGGGATACCTTTGGTATGGTTATCTCAACAACCAAATCCATACGCTTGGTCTTGGACTCATGACGATGAATTCTTTTCACGAAAAGGGGTTGGTTCGGATCAGCAAAGTACAAAGATTTGGGGAATACCTCAAGATATGGGTAACCTCTATATTAACATGGCAATCATTGGCAAACCGTTTGGGCCGTACACTATTAATGATGGGACAAACGCACCCTTTACAATCACTGATTATACTCATGGTTGGTCAAATCGAATTGGGCATATCGAAGGTTATTTACCAGAATTAATTGATACACCAGATGAAGCAGGTATAGACTCTGCAACCACTGATCTATTGACAGGTATTACTGCAGTATCAGAATATGCAAGTACTGGGGCATCTGCTCTTGCCGAAACTGTCGGTAACGCAACAAGTATAGGTACGGATACTGCCATTGGTGCGGCTGTAGGTGCATTGATTGGAGGGACTGGTAATTTAGCAGGTGGTCTTGGTAACCTTGTTGACGATCTAATAGGTGATGTTGGTGATTTTGTCGGTGGTCTCCTACCTGATATTGACACAGGATTTGGTGCTGCACAAGATCTATTCGAAGATCTGACGGGAAGCGTAGGTAATCTGTTGAACGATATTCTACCAAACTTTGGTATAGCAGGAGATGTCGTTGAAGGTGTTATTAAAGATATTCTAGAAGGTGGTGATGCTAACCTAGCCAAAGCAGCAAAGGCTATTCTTGGTGCAGATCCAAACTTATCACCTGAAATGCGTGAAGCGATTCAAGAAGTAGACCTAGACAATGTAGATAATATCGCAGATTTGTCTGCACAGATAGATCAAAAAGCAATCGAGAAAGGTGTTCCTGCTGCCGAAAGAGAAGCAGTATCAGGTACTATAACCCAAGTAGAAAGTGCACTGGACAAAGTGGATACTACTATCTCCGGATCAATTGCCGCAGAGGTAGGAGATTTCTATACGGAAGATACAGATCTTGCAGAACTGGTCAACAGGTATATTGGTGCTGCGACAGAATCATTTACTTACGTAGACTCTAAAGAAGAACTTGGACTTGAGTTCAGTCAAATCACCAGAAAAATTTCTGAAGTAATTATCCATGCATCCGATACCTACACAAATGCAAATATAGGTTCAGAGGAAATTCACCTCAGACACAACGATGCAGGACATGATGGATTACAGTATCACTTCGTGATCAGACGTGATGGTAGACTGCAGAGAGGAAAACCAATAGACGATTTTAGTGATGCAAGTAAAATCAATGGACATGAACAAAATTGTATTGATGTGTGTCTAGTCGGTGGTATCAATGTTCCTACTGAAGCAGATGCACCAAGTCTAAATCTGTCTGCATCATCTTACACACAAGCACAGATGAAAACTCTAGAGGCATTACTTGAAGCATTTTATCAGAAAGTGCCTGGCGGTCAAGTGTTGGGTCACAATGATATTGATCCTGAATCTCCTGATCCTTATTTTGATGTAAGGTCTTATGTAGAGAATCTGTTTGGTAAAAAATCAATATATGAAAATCTTTTAGTGGACGCATCTGTATCACTAGCGGACTTAGTTAAGAAGAAACCAGTATGACAACGACGATTAAAAAGACAAAGATAGGTGACAACGAAGCGATAGAAAACACCGAAGGTGCACCTATTGATGGGTTTCAAGATCCTACTGGTGAGTATCCCAAGAGAGAATACTACTATGGATCTTCTATCAATAGATCCGCTCGTGGTCTCAAGGTAGAGAACCTTTATCTTGGTGGTGGTGTTGAAAACTTAGATCTGAATCTAGAAGATCAAGAACCGTCTCGTTTTCCATTCAACCAAGTAAAAGAGACTTCATCCGGTCACGTCATCTCATATGATGATACGCCTGGCGGTGAACGTATTCTCATCAAACATCGTAAGGGTGCGGGAGTAGAAGTCCGTGCTGATGGTTCTGTAGTTATATCCGCTCTGAAGAACAGAGTAGAAGTCACTGGTGGAGATCAAACCATTATTATTGAAGGTAATGGTAAGATGCACTATCAGGGAGATCTAAACCTAGATGTTCAAGGTGACTATAATGTTAACGTTGGGGGTGACTACAACCTAAACATACAGGGTAATTCGTTCAACAGTATACGCAAGAATATAGAGACTGTTGTTGGTGCAAATACTCAATATGAAACCAAGGGTACTGCAACAAACAAAACGCTTGAGCATAAGGTTGATGTTGTACTGGGTAATAATGACCAAATTATTAAAGGATATAATAAGGTCAACGTTGGTGCTCAGATGGAGTTTTTTACCGGAAACTATTTCCAAATATCTGCAGAAGAAGCACTCACCATGTCTGCACTCAATGCAAACATTCAATCAACGGAACTGTCTATTGTTGCCATGAAAGGTCTCATTGGTGGTGAAGCAGTTGAGTTCACAGGGCCAGTGTACATGGGGCCACTGGGAGATGTTCCGTTCTACTCCGGTGCTGCATTCTATGGATCATTCCATGGACAATCAACCGAAGCAATTCGTTCCTACAGTGCAAACCATGCACAGTTTGCAGACTATGCTTCGGATGCAGGTAAAGCAAATACTGCAACAGTCGCATCATCTACTTCGCCTGGCCAACCAAGTCCGACAGTAAAAGATCAGATCAATAATTGGTTACAGGCAATTGAAAAACAAGAGACCCTTGCACCAGTCAAACCTGTACCAAGATCAGATGCGGTTGCAAGTCTATTGATGACTGGATTCCATTCGATCAAACCCATCGTTATTGATGAAGAGGATGAGATGCGTAACACACTATTGTTGCGTGATGACTATGGTGGTCTGTATGAGAAACATCCGACTATCAATGAGATTAGATCTACCATGAGAGATGAGACAAACCGTGAACACATGAATGATTATGAAGTTAAAGTTATCGATCAGTTAGTTGCTGACAGTAAACTCGCTGCTGATTGGAAGAGTACTAACCCGCCCAAAATAGGACGTGTTTCGAAGGGTGGAGAGATTAGTCCAAAGTATGGATATAATGCTCTGGGTAATTCAGTGAACAATAGAGGTAAGAGATTTAGATGATTATAGCACCCGACCAAAAATTCAATCCAGATTTTCAGGACAAAATTACTGGGGGCACTAAACTTGCACCCGGCGTTACTCTATCCAAGTTCTTTGGAGGATCAGGCAATCCCTGCAGTATCTCTTCGATTGAAAAATATAGGTTGAACGAGAACGACGAATTAAAACAACTCGCACGTAACCTATATCTCCATGCAGAGTTGTTTAGATCCATTAACGGTAAAACTGATCAATTCAAAGATATACGATTGGTTATTGTTGAAGGAGTATACCGTGGTGGCCCTCAAGAAGGGTTTGGAGATAACGAAAAAGAGATTCGGGGTGATAATATACTCAAACAAGAAGGCAGACTTGTAGTCTATAAAGTAATAGACGAATTCGGTAAAGTTGATTTGGAAAGAACATTCGACGTTGCGGAATACTGGAAAGACTACATGAACTATGAACTGCTTTCACTTGAGTATGATAAGTGGGATCCTAGTGGTGTAATTAATGGACAAATAGCAGTCACTATGCCGAGAGTTACGGAAAGTTATGACGTAGATTTCGCAATGGGTGTACAGACCTTTTACAATGGTCAGTTGTTTAGTGCAAATGAACTGGTCGAAGTTCTAGAAAATTAGTATAAATAGAATTGTATAATTACAGGAACCCATAATGGCACGTGCGTTTTCAATAGAAGATGGTGGTACAGGAAAGACCACAACGGTCAAGACCACCAAGAACCGTGAGTACATAGATCTCGATCTTTCGTTTGCTAAGAAAGGATCTGGTGACGTGTATAAGAAAACGTCTCTTGCGGCAATCAAACAATCGATTAAGTTATTGTTGATGACTAACCGCACAGAGAAGATTTTTTCTCCGTACCATGGTGCGAACCTTCAACAGTATTTGTTTGAATTAGGTGATCGGAGAACAATATCTGATATTAAGTATGCAATCACACAAAACATTAAAACGTTCGAACCAAGGGTTGATCCAAAGACTTTAAAAGTACTTCCAGTTTTTGATGAAGGCAACAACACCTTGGAAGTAACAATTATATTCAATGTAGTAAACTCTAATGAATCAGTAGAATTTACCACACAATTAAATAGGTTACGATAATGGCACAAACCACAACTATTAGTTCATCTGCTCTAGATTTTACTTCTATAAAAAATAATTTAAAGACGTATCTTGAACAACAGAAAGAGTTTGCGGATTATGATTTTGAGGCATCTGGTCTGTCTAACCTGTTAGATGTACTTGCGTATAATACGCACATCAACGGTCTTACTGCAAACTTTGCTCTGAACGAGTCGTTCTTGAATACCGCACAACTTAGAAGTTCTGTAGTATCTCATGCAGAAACTCTTGGGTATATTCCCGGCAGTAAAACTGCATCTCAAGCAAGAATTAATATGTCATTTAACTTGGGAGAGAATACTCCTAATGTCCCAGAGAAATTACAGATTTCTTCTGGATACAAGTTTACTGCTGCAGTGGATGATGCATCGTATACCTTCCAGACACAAGAATTAATCGAAGCACTGAACGATGGTAACAACTTCTTCGAATTCAAGACTCTGAATGGTGACAGAAACATTCCTATCTATGAGGGTATTGCTCGTACTAAGACATTCTTTGCGGGTGGTACTGGTGAAAACATGTTGTATATTATTCCAGACGAAAACATGGATAAATCAACTGCTGTCATCAAGGTGTTTGAAAGTGCGACATCTGCCGACTTTACTACTTACACAAATCTAGAGACTGCAACTCAGATCACTGCTACTACACCTGCATACATTTTGAAAGAGGCACCTAACGGATTCTTCGAACTAACATTCGGTAACGGATCTACACTTGGTGCAGTACCCAAAGCAGGTTCTAAAATTACTGTAGAATATCTGGCAGTGGATGGTGCTAACGCAAACGGTGCAAGAATTTTTGAACCTATAAATACTGTAGAGGTAACTGAACCTCCTAGTGGTGTTGGACTAGAAAGACTACCTATCGTATCAACCAATTCTAAGTCTGTAGGTGGTGCAGACAAAGAGAAACTAGACTCTATTAGAAAGAATGCACCATTCCGATATGCAACTCAAAACCGTATGGTGACACACGTTGACTATGCGAATCTTATTTTGAGAACGTATGGCGCATTGATCAAAGATATTATTGCATGGGGTGGAGAAGACAATCTAGAACCAGAGTATGGTACTGCATTCTTATCGATTGAATTCAAACCAGACTTGACTCAAACGATTATTAATCAAACCAAAGACAACATTCGTGTACTCGTTGATCAAATGTCAATCGCTTCTTTTGGATTGAAGTTTACAGATCCAATTAAGACTTTTATTGAGGCAAATGTATTCTTCCAGTATAACCCAGACTATACTAACCTGTCAATTAATGCGTTGCAAGAAAAAGTACGTAACACTATGACAAATTACTTTGTTACAAACACAGGTAAGTTTGGTCAATCATTCCGTCGATCTCAGATATTGGCAGATGTGGATGAAGTCAGTAATGCGATTCTTTCTTCTCGTGCAGATATCAAGATGCAACAAAGATTTTTACCTTCTGCCGGAATAGAGCAGGACTTTAAATTTAGTTTCCCTGTACCTATCGCCACACCGGACGATAAGAATCAGATCATTGAAAGTTCTACATTCAAGTTCAGAGGTAAGAACTGTAAGATCAGAAATGAGTTGGTACAACCGACTGCGACTGCAAGTGTTTCTTCTAACCGAATAGAATACGATATCTACGGAAGACCGATTGTCATTCAGGATATTATTACCACAACAACTGCAACTGGGTTAGTCACTGCAACATCTACTGCTTCTGTAAATGGTACAGTTAGTGTTTCTGCGGTAAGTGGATTAACTGCCGGTACTAAACTGCAGGTTGTTGATATAGCTACAGGTGAAAAAATAAAAGATAATGTGGGGTCTTATATTGCCTCTACAGGAAGGGTCAATCTAGTAGGATTTCAGGCAGATGAAAGTAAGGTGATTAAACTTTCGTGTGTTCCTGCGAACGCAAGTGCAATTGTTCCAGAACGTGAATACATATTGCAATATGATAATACTCGACTGAGTGCAAAAGGACTTCGTACAACGAGCAGTAACTAATGACTAATACTACTCTTGACAAAACGTTAAAGGATACTATTCGTAGAGACCTCAATTTAAGAGAACAACAAATTGACTCTCTCTTACCTGCTGTCGTTCTGCAGGAATATCCTAAGTTCGTATCCTTCTTAAAAAAGTATTTCGAACTTCAGGAGCAGGACGGATCGTTAAATAGATTCCTTAATAATGTTTTCGAAACAAGAGACGTAAGTCAAACAGATCTAGACCTCTTACAATACTTTGAGGATGACTATCTACTAGGACAGAATTATTTCGAAGGATTTGATGATAAGAGAACTGCAGTAAAATACTCCAGTTATCTCTACAGAACTAAGGGTACACGATATAGTATTCGTCAGTTCTTCAAGACCTTCTTCGGTATTGAACCAGATGTGGTTTATACGAAACAATATATATTTAAGTTAAACGAATCTAGGGTTGGTGCGGAATCTGCTCGATATTTGACAGACAACAAACTGTACCAGACCTATGCAATTCAGATTCGTTCTGAATTATCGGTTGCACAATGGAGGGATGCATATAAGTTGATGGTTCACCCTGCGGGGATGTACCTTGGTGGATTAACGCAGATCGTTGGTACTGGATCATTTGAAGAGTTACAGTTCGATCCAGGCGAAGCAATCAAACCACCAATCGTATTGGAAGGTACTGCAGACTTCGATGAAAGGGGACACGCACAACACACTGCATTGTTTGATATTAATAATCCAACAGACCCAACCGGAGATCGTATACAGTTCAGAATGATTATGGGATCTGGACGTGGTGGTAGAACCCCGTCAACAGACTACCCAACATTTACTGGTAACGATCTTAATGACGTAGGTGATCTAACTGTTGTTCAGTTGGATAAACTATACTCTAGCATGGCAGAGTTCTTGTCACCCAACTCACCAACGTTGGATGATGATTCAGATGGAACAAGCATCTTGACTGGTAGTACTCCTATCGGAGAAGATTCCGATGTATGGAATGCACGTGTAGGTATGACCGGATTCGATATCTCTAGTACGGAAACAATAGACCAAGAGAGATTTGATTGGGATCCAAGAGTAAGTCGTATCGATTCTGATAATTTGACGTTTGGATTAACTCCAGTGGGAGATTCTGACTCAGAATTGTCACTAAGAAACGTAATTGATGGCGATTACTAGTATAAATAGACAGTATAACCTTTAGGTAAAAGAGAATGACTAAACAGGTATTAAACAGAGGAACAATTGCTAACGATGGTACGGGTGATACACTCCGTACTGCGTCATTGAAAATCCAACAGAACTTTGATGAGATCTACACTAAATTAGGTGATGGTCAAGCATTGATGACACTTATGGATTTCGATTCAGACGCTATTGTTTTTGAAGGAAGAACTGCAAACAGCTTCCAGATTAGACTACGTTCCGACGATCCTACTGCAGACCGTGAAGTTCGCATTCCGAACTATAGCGGTGCCTTGGTCATGGACTCTGCAACTCAAACGCTGTCTAATAAGACTATATTGAGTCCTACGATTACTACACCCAGTATCAACGACACTAGTTCGAATCATCAATACATCGTTGCGGTCAATGATTTAGCGGCAGACAGAACAATTACACTACCTCTATTGACAGGTAATGACACAGTAGTTTTCAACGATCACACTGCAACGTTAACGAACAAGACATTGCAGAATCCGACTATCAACTCTCCAATTATCGGAAGAGATATTCTTGATAGTGCGGGTAACGAATTAATACAGTTCCAAGATTCTGCATCCGCAGTTAACTACGTAAGAATTAAGAACGCAACGAGTGGTAACCCAGTATACATACAAGCTGCCGGACAATCTACTTCTTCTCTATCTTTGAGAGGATCTGGTAACGGTGGTGTTAAAATTGATTCCCGATTAGTCTTGTCAACTCAAGGACTAAATAGTGGTGGTACGACCAGTTCAAATCAACCGATCACATTATTCAATAATGCTTCGGCTGGTGCAGTTACTCTTTCAGACGGTACAACCAGTCAGAACGGTGAGATTAAATATCTGGTGAATAAAGGTGCTGGTACTCAGACAATCAGTGAAGATGGTAACAACCTTGCCGCATATGCAAGTATTACCATGCCTCAGAACTCTGCGGTAACTCTCGCTTGGTTTGCTGATCAGTGGATAGTAATAAGCAATATCGGCGCAACATTAAATACTTAGGATAGATAGATGCCAGTAATTACAGACAAATTTAAAAAACAAGTCCTAGATGATCTCTTTGATGATTTTAGAGACTCTGATAATGTGAGATACTACGCTGCTATTGGTAGATCAGAAGACTGGAACGATTCAGACGTTGCTACTGTACCTACAAATAGTTTTGCGGATGTGCGTACTGCAAGAAACTCTATGCAGTCTGTTAAATTGATTGAGGATTTGTCTTACGTTATCCCTCGTAGAACTTGGGTCGCTAACCTTATTTACTCTGCTTTTGATGACAACGATGTAGGATTCCCAGAGAACCCATTCTATGCCATCAACTCTAACAACGAAGTTTACATATGTTTACAACAGGGTAAGAGACAGGACGGTAGTTCACAGTTGTCAACTGTGTCGCCTACAGGTAACACGACAGGTGCTCCTTTTACCTTATCCGATGGTTACACTTGGAAGTTCCTTTACTCTATTGGTGCACTTCGTGCAGATAAATTCTTGTCCTCACAGTATCAACCAGTACAGTATGTTGCGGCAACTGACTCAGATTCTCCTGCAGAAGAACTGCAACAAGAGATCGTACAGAATAATGCGGTACGTGGACAGATTCTAAGTTATCGTATTACGAACGGTGGATCGGGTTATACGTCTACACCTACAGTAACAGTTGTAGGTGATGGTACAGGTGCACAAGCATATGCAGTACGTGCAGGTGAAAGTATCGTAGATATTAGAGTAAAAGAAGACTCTGCAGGAAACTCAGGAAATTCATACTACGGATCAGAATACAACTACGCAAATATAGTTATCACTGGTGGTGGCGGTGACTCTGCCACTGGACGTGCAATCCTAACACCTAACCCCAAAGGATTGGGATCAAATCCAGTTATTGATTTGAAAGCAAGTGGTGTTATGTTCAACTCGAAACCAGACGGTAAAGAGAATGATGACTTCATTACAGGTGACGAAATTTTCCGTCAAGTATTGTTACTCCGTAACCCAAGAACAGACAGTGCCGAAGGTACTTTACTTACTTCAGCATCCGCACATGGACTAAAACAAATTGTACATGATGGATCAGGGTTTGTCAAGGCAACCGTTCAGAAATCAACGATTGAAGGTCAGACCTCTGGTGCAAAAGCAATCATCGATGATACTAATGATTCAGATAGGATCTGGTATCACCAGAACCAAACTACTGGATTCATTCCTTTCGATCCGTCCGAAGAAATTCAGATTGTAGGAAATTCTGGTATCAACGGTAACATTACTAGTCTTGTCGGTGCAGAGTTTAACCCATACACTGGGGACATGCTATATATTGATAACAGATCTGCGGTGACTCGATCAAATGATCAGACCGAAGACTTGAAAATAGTAATTACTATCTAGGATTATAAGAAATGCCAAATACGTTTACTGAACAAACTTTTAGATCGACCTACAAGGACGATTTTAAAGATAGTGATAATTACTCTCGCATTCTATTTAATGCGGGTCGTGCACTACAGGCACGTGAACTTACACAGATGCAAACGATCATCCAAAAGGAGATCTCAAGATTTGCTGACAACATCTTCCAGAAAGACGGTGTTCCTGTATCTGCGGGTGGGGTTTCTGTAAACAACTCATATGCATTCGTAAAAATTTCAGCAGATCAGAATAACTCTTTCAGTGATCCTACTGCACTAGTAGGTGTCAACTTAACTGGTTCCTCTTCCTCTATTAAAGTTAAGGTATTGGAAGCAGTACCCGCAACTGATGGTGGAGATCCTGACACACTTTATGTTCAGTATTTGGACAACCCGTCCACGGTCTCTGTTAACACAAAGTTTAAAGTTACTGCTACAGTAACGCCTGGCGAAACTTTGTCTAATGGGTCAAACGTTAACTTTACGGTTCAATCAACCAACACTACTGCAAACCCTGCAGTTGGATTTGGTAGTACTATTTCTATTGGTGAATCTACCTTCTATGTAAAAGGTCACTTCGTATTCGTTCCGAAACAGACTATCTTCCTTGGTAAGTACAATGCATTTAGATCTGAGGACGTTGGTTTTAAACTTGTACAAGACATTGTTACTGTTAATGACACCGAAGCATTATACGATAACCAAAACGTAACACCTAACCGTTCTTCGCCTGGTGCTGACAGATATCGTATCCGATTAATACTCATTAAGAAAACTGACTTTATTATCGGTGAGTCTTTTGTTTACTTCGCAACCGTACAGAACGGTAAAGTAATTCGACAAGTAACTTCTACAGATGGTTATAACGAAGTCAAGAAGTTTGTCAATACTCGTGTCAAAGAAATCAACGGTGACTTCATTAAGAAGTACTGGAAACTTAGATTCGAACCAAATGCAAACATCAATTCAAACTACTTGATGATGAAGATCGATCCCGGCACTGCCTATATCGACGGTCATCGAGCAGCAACTATGATGACGCAAAGTATTCCTCTTAGAAAAGCGATTGATACGTTTGTCGATGAAGATGAACAAGTCGGTATCGACTACGGTAACTTCTATTTCTTTGACAGTGGTCAAGGGATGTTGGATATTGATACTGCAGAAAGAGTTCGACTCTACAGTGGATACGATGGTACTGGAGCACAGATTGCTGTAGGTAATATCCGTGCAATCACTGAAGGAAGAAATGGTGCACAGTACAGACTGTCTTCGGGATCACTGGCACAGTATCAAAGGAATATCCCTTACAAGGCACACATATTTAATTTGAATAGAACCAACTTCAATTTTACAATTGAAGATGTAAGGTCTATCAAATCCGCAGCCAACAATGATTTAATCAACCTTGTTCCTACTACTGGTAATCAAGCGATTCTTCATGAACCAAGAAAGACAGCGTTGTTGTTTGATACTCCATTAGCGAGACCGAAAAGTTTCACGGACGTTTCCTATACTTTCATGAGAAAGGAAAACTTCACTACTGGTGTTGGAGCGACTACTTACACTTTAAATCTAACAGACGCAGGTGAATCTTTTGTAAACGAAAATGATATTATCATTGCGTCTAGTACACAATTCCCTGCTTCGGGTGCAAGTGCAGATATTCAAGCTGGTAACTCGCAGATCATTTTCAGTGGTCTGACCGGAAACACTTCATACGAAGTAATCGTTTTTATCAATAAGACAAATGCAAGTATTAAGACTAAGACGTTGACAGAAGCGACTGTTACTGCTTCTCTAGAAGAAGTTGGTAATGGATTGCAAGTACTGAACCTTGGTAAATCAGATATTTACAGTATCGATAGAGTTCGTACTGTCGATTCTAACGGTGATGATATTTTCCCACACTTCAGTTTCGATGCCGGTGGCACGATGACTCACTACGATGACGGACGTTTGATCTGGTCTGGTGGTGGTCTTGATAGTGATGGTATTCCTATCTTTGTAAGATTCAAGTACTTCTCTCACTCTCCTACGGGTGAGTTCTTTGCGGTTAACTCTTACAGTGGTCAATTAGACTACCTGAAAATTCCTGCACAAGCACTACCCGATGGTGGTAAAGTATCTCTGAGAGATGCTCTAGACTTCCGTCCCTCTACAGATGGTTCTGGAGGTTTTACAACCGTACCTCCTCTTCCTGTACCTACAAATACAATAGAGGCAAAGGCAGAATACTATCTTCCTCGTGCAGACAAACTTGTAATTTCAAGAGACGGTGAATTACGTCTTCTTGAAGGTTCGCCTTCATTAAATCCGAAGTACCCAGAAGTACCAGAAGATTGTATGGATCTGTACAAAATTCGTTTGAATCCTAACACGCTTCATGCACGTGATCTGAAGACATCCCTTATTCCACGTAAGGGTTATACGATGGCAGACATCAACAAGTTGGAACAAAAACTAGACCGACTTGAAGAAATGACTACCCTGTCGTTACTAGAACTTAACACTAAGTTCTTGCAGGTTTTAGACTCTGCCGGTTTGGATAGAACTAAAGCAGGATTCTTTGTAGACAATTTCTCCAACCATGCTTATTCTCAAACCAAGATTAATGGTAAGAAAAACAACTCATACCGTGCTGCTATCGATAAGAGAGGAAAACTCTTACGTCCTAGATATCAAGAAAACAATATCAGATTGTGGTACGACTCTGACAATACGAAACAATTACGTACAGTCCTAAGAGACGATTTCGTAATGTTGGACTACAAGACAAAACCTTTCCAATCACAAGAACTTGCTTCAGGTACAGAAAACCTCGCACCGTTCTTTGTGCCTATGATTCATGGTGACTTAATCCTGAGTCCAGAAATTGATAAGTTCTACGATCATGAGATTGTAGGTGAGAAGATCTTAGGAACTAAAACTGAGTTTGATCTATCACAATCACTGAACTGGAATAATAGTGAAAACGAGTGGTATGGTGTTGACCCTTCTACTCTAGAAGTCGGTGATCAGGCACGTAGTTTTATTTCTGGTACGTCTACAACTCAAACTTATGATGCACAGGATCCTACATTACTTGGTTCTGAAACTGTTGTTGAAGAAGGTGAGTGGGTTGAGACTGGTCACACAACTGACGTTGAAGTTCTATCTACCGAAACCGTAGAAGTTAACCGTGACAGTGAATACAGAGAAGTTTCTCGTACTACCATCGATGCATGGTGGGATTATATGGATCTGTGGTACACCGATTGGAACCGTGAATACTATAACGGTCAATGGTGGGGATGGAATGGTTATTACACTGGTTGGTATTACAGATATCTGATTGATGAGGTTACTACCGAACAATGGGATACCGTAACTACAGAAACTCGTGATACAGTAAGAACTACAAATACGTCTACTTACGAACAGACAAAGACTATTACTACTAATAATCAGTATGAAGGTCTTGCAGAAATCATTACCACTACAACCACAGAAAGTACAGTAAACCGTATTTCTAGTGAGTCAACTATTCGTGACGTGGTGGGTGAAAAAGTCGTAGAGGTAAGTGCGATTCCGTTCATGAGACCTATTGAGATTATGTTCAAAGCGACTGGATTACGTCCGAACACTCAATACTTCCCATTCTTCGATAAGACGAATGTCTCCAACTTCTGTAGAGAAGAACCATTTAAAACCATGACTTCTAAGGAAGCTGCTCGTGGCAGATCAGGAGAAGGCGATGATAACGGAACACAAAAACAAACTCAGGGTCACAGTGCGGGATATACTCAATTAATTGCTGACGCTGATGGTAAATTTGAAGGATCTTTCGAAGTTCCTAGTAACGTAGCAATGCGTTTCCACACTGGTAAACGTGAATTCATACTCAATGATGTAAACTCTGCTGATATTGGTGGAGGAATGTCTTTCGCTAGAGCGATGTTCGAATCTACTGGTGTACTAGAACACAGAGAAGAAGAGATCTACATTACAAGAGTACTGAAGGTAGTTGGATCAACCACTAACGATGTCTCAAGAGATACTGAAATTGAAAGAACTACTTGGACAGATTCGGTTGTTACGACAGAGGTTGCTGAAGATGTCAAATCAACTTCAACTACAAGTGTTATTACAACTGGTACTGAGACTACAGAAGAATTTATTGGTAGTGAAGTTAGCTACGAATACAGTTATCTGAATAGTATCCAACCAGTTGATCACACCGACACCAATCAAGATACTACACCGCCAGGTGGTGGTGATCCGGACAATGGTGGTGGCGGTAACCAGAAAGGTTCTCAACAGTTCCAAGCAGAACTTGATCAATCTGTAGCAGATCAAGAAGTTCTTGCTTCGACGCATCCATCACCGACGGTAGCACGAACATCAAGAGGGGGGTTTGCCCATACTGCTGAAGACGTTGCTATGATTCACCATGATCCTCTCGCTCAGACTTTCGCAGTAGAAAGAAAGTCTGGTATTACTATCACTTCGGTTGAAGTCTACTTTGCGAGTAAGTCTTCTGAAGCTGGTGTTCGTTGCGAAATCAGACCTACAGTACAAGGTGTACCATCTGCAACAAAGGTCATTTGTAAGAAGACACTTACTCCTGCTCAAGTAAGTCTAGTACCTACTGGTGCTAACAACAAAACGATGTTGAAGAACAGTACTACATTTACTTTCGATGCACCTCAGTATTTGTCTAAGGGTGAGTATGCGATTGTATTGGTTCCTGAGAGAAACGACACTAACTATAATGTTTATGTCGCAACTGTTGGTGAACATGCAATTGGTTCTACTGAGTCGTTCATTACTCAACAACCTACTATGGGTGTGTTGTTTAAGTCGCAGAACAACAGGCATTGGGAACCTTCCAGTAACCAAGATCTGGCGTACAGAATTAACGTTGCACAGTTTAGAAGTTCTGGTAACGCTATCTTAGAGAATGTTAACATTCCTCCTGTACCGTTGCGAAGACATTCTTTACTTATGGACTCTGGCAGTAACCAAGTTCGTGTACTAATGCAAGGTCATGGTTTACGTACTGGAGATATCGCATGGATTCGTGGTATCGACTCTGCTGAAAACCTTGGAAACGGTCTAACTGGTAACCAAGTAATTGGTAAGAGAACAGTAGTAAGGCACGACAACTCTGGTTTCACCTACACTGCAGATGCAACCGCAACTAGCAGAAAATGGTTTGGTGGTAGTTCAGCTACCTCTCAACATAATATCAACTACGAACAATTAAGACCCGAAGTTGAGATTACGATACCAAGAGGAACTACTGCTACTACTTCGATTAAGACAACTACACAATCATCTCTAGCGGGTAGTGAGACTAGATTCGTCAAAGATGCTAAGTATCAAATCATTGAGAACAAGTCTAACTCAACGTTCAAGACTCCTCGTGCTATCTACAACAGAAGTACAGAGAATCTTGTTGCTGGGTTGAATGGTGAAAGATCTCTGACGATGCAGATCACCATGAAGACTGTTGATCCGTTTGTATCTCCTGTTATTGATATGCAGTCTGCACACGTTGACTGTGTACATAACTTGATTTCAAAACAAACCAGTGGGGTTGAAGCAACTACTAAGACACTGACCTTCTCTGGATATGATAGTGGTGAAAACCTTAACCTATTGTTGACTAGTACTAACACTAGAATTGGTAATGTTAGACTCAATCAGTCCTTCGTAGGTGGTCAGACTATTCCTCAAGGATATCCTTCCTTCAGAAGAGGTTATGTATTCTCTTCAGTTGAAGGGGATTCCGATGGTCTAGTTATCTCTAGATCAGATGGATCTCAGTTTAGTGTGAGTGTTCACTCTTCGTCTACGGGTACATGGTCTGTAACAGACGGTGCGACTAGTATCGCATCGACTGATAATGTCACTACAATCAGTGAAGCTGCAAACGTACAATCTACTAGTGTTGCAGGATTTAACGTACCACTTACATATGTTCCTGAGACTCACCCAAATGCGGGTACTGAATCTGCGAAACATATCACTAAGGTGACCACTTTGGCAACCGATGCGGTTGGTTTGAAAGTCTTCTTGGCTGCTAACAAACCTAAAGCGTGTGACTTCCAATTGTACTGGAGAACATCAACTGGTGCTGAGTCAATTCACACTAACGCATGGAACCTTGTACAACCTGCAGTAAATCATTCTCCGGATTCCAATAAGAACGTATTCCGTGAATACCAGTATCTAATTGGTGGTGAGGGCGGTAACTTGGCTAAGTTCACTTCGTTCCAGTTAAAACTTGTTATGCAGTCAACTAACTCTGCACAAGTACCATCATTCCGTGACTTGAGGGCAATTGCACTGGCGATTTAATATGACAGTAAAACAGAGAAAATTGATTGGAGTGAAAGACGAACCTGATTTAGGAAGATGTCCTGAATCTAATGCAATTATTAATATAAATACAAGAGAGATTCATCTTGCACGTGAGGCAAAGAGACAGAGACAGATGAAGGAAGCGGAAAGAAAAGCTAACGAATCTGTACTGCAGTCAAAGGTTGACTCGTTAGAGAATGATATGCGAGATATAAAATCTTTACTTTCACAACTAGTAGAGAAACTATAAATGGCACGTCCTTTTACAAGATTAAGCGACTCGTTCAAGATACTAAGAGACAATCTCAATACGGTTTCTTATAACGTAGGCGATCCCGTTGACCTCAATACCTATAATGATAGTGATGTTGTATCTGCTATCAACGAAATTGAACTGGTATTCGATGCTTCTTCGGGTGAAATTCTTTATCCCCAGAACGGAAGTAAATGGGACGAAGGTTCTAGTTATGAAACTAACACTAGACTCCTAATCTCTACTGCTCAGAATGGTGGTACTGATATCATCCTGAAATCAGGTAATGATACATTCATAGATGCTGTCGCAGATATCAATTTAGATGCAGGTGGATCGAACATCAATTTCCTTGATGATTCAGTCAATCGCATTGCATTTACTTTAGGTACAACCAACTACCAGAACGTAACTGGTGCTTATGATATTGACGTTTCTGGTCTATATGATCTGAACGCAACTGGCACCATGGACTTTACCTCTGGTGGTAATCTGACTGCCACGGTAACTGGTAACGTATTAATAGATGCAAGTGGAGACATCACTCTTGATGCAGACGGCAACGACATCGTATTTAAGAACGGTGCGGGTGCTGATACTGTAACTCACACTCTTGCAGATAACGCAGACTTCACAATTGCTGCACCTTCTAACTACATCGTAGATGCAGTAGGAGATATTACACTTGACGTAGATGGAGATGACATCTACTTTAAGCAAGCAGGAACAACCAAATTTACTTACAACTTGGGTACAAACCAAGAAGTAGACGTAGCAGGTTCTTTGACTTATGACGTTGCGGGAGACATTGTTCTCGACGCAGGTGGTAACGATATCGACTTTAAACACGCAGGTGTTTCTCGTTTCGAATATGGACTTGGTACAACCAACACATTAGACATTACAGGTAATCTTACTCAGACCACATCTGGTAATATGTCAGACAGTGCAAATGGCACCTACCATATTGGTGCTACTGGTGCTTTAGATACTCTTAGTTATGGTCAGACACATATTGTCCGTGGAAACTATCTTGCGGATGTTGAGGGCAATGTCACTTTCCAACTTAATGATGTCTTTAAACTTCAATTGAATGGTGGGGATCATCAAACCTACACATTAGGTGGATCGGGATTAACGTTAGCATCCACAGGAAACTATTTACATACCGTGTCCGGAGCAACAGGATATACTCTTGATGTTGCTCAAGATATTGTACTTGATGCCGGTGGAACCGACATTACCTTCAAAAATAATGGAAACTCTCGTTTTGAATACGGGTTGGGTGCTTCCAATACACTTGATGTCACTGGAAACCTAACACAAACCGTATCGGGTAATTACTCAGACAGTGCAGCAGGTACGTATCATATCGGTGCGACTGGAAACACTGACGTTAGCACTTCTGGCACATTCAACACTAAGTCTGGTGCACAACTCCATACAGTGACCGGAACTTATAAAGTAGATGCATCTGATGATATCACTTTGGATACTCACGGTGCAGACATCTATTTTCAAGACGGTGGTCAGACCAAGTTTACGTATAACTTAGGTGCAGATCAAGAGATTGATGTTGCAGGATCTCTGACCTATGACGTTGAAACTGATATCGTTCTAGATGCTGGCGGTGGTGACATCGACCTAAAAGATGGTACGACTGTTCGTTTTGCATATGGTATGGGTGCTGCCAATACTTTAGATGTAACTGGATCACTTGCACAAACGGTATCTAGTAATTACACAATGGATGTTACTGGTGATCACACCGACTCAGCATCCGGTATCCGTACAATAAATGCATCCGATGGATTCACTGTATATACTAACAGTGCAATCGCCATGACTGCCGATGGTAACGCTACTATCGCTGCAGGGGGTAATGCTCTTATTGATGCAGAGGGTAACTTTACTGTAGATGCAGAAGGGGATATTGTCCTTGATGCAAACGGTGCAGACATTGATTTCAAAGACGCAGGTACTACACGATTTGCGTATGGTATGGGTGCAACGAATACTCTGGATGTCACTGGTAATCTAGACCGTACAGTATCAGGTAACTATTCTGATTCAGCGAATGGTACATACAGTATAACATCTACTGGAAATATGTCAAGTACTACTTTAGGTACTTTGACTACAACGTCATTGGGGCAAACCCACAATGTGACTGGGGACTTTGTAGTAGATGCGTCCGGAGATATTTCTCTTGACGTAGACGGAGATGATATCTACTTCAAACAAGCAGGTGTAACAAAGCTTACTTGGAATCTTGGTACTGATCAAGAGGTAGACGTATCTGGTAACTTTATCGTAGACGCAACAGGAGACATTACTCTTGATGCTGATGGTGGGAACACCTACATCAAAGACAACGGTACTACTCAGTTCGAATTCATTGCAGGAACAAACAAAGAGATTGATGTTCCATCTGGTAACTTGACACTTGACGTTGCAGGTGATATAGTATTAGATGCAGGTGGTGACAACATCACCTTAAAGGATGCGGGTACAACCCGTATCGGTTATACTTTAGGTACAACAAATACTGTTGCAACCACAGGAAACCATGCAAACACTATAACTGGTGCACTAACAGATAGTGCTGCAAGTATCTCAGAGATTGCGACAGGTGCAATTGCATCAACTGCAGGAACAACCCAGAGTATCACTTCAGGTGGTAACACAACTATCACTGCAGGATCCAATATCACATTGGATGCAGACGGTGACATCGTACTAGATGCAAACGGTGCGGATATATTCTTTAAGGATAATGCAGTAACTAAGTTGACCTACAACCTTGGCACCAACCAAGAGATTGATGTTGTAGGATCCTTGACATATGATGTTGCAGGAGATATCACTCTTGATGCAGATGGTGGTGACATATACCTCAAGGATGCAGGAACTCAGTTTGGTCGTTTACAGAACAGTAGTGGTGAACTAGATATCTGGTCTGGATCTACTCTTGCGGTGGAGATGACTGCAAGTAAAGTCGAGATTCATGGACGTGCTCTTCATACAGACGAAAACCTTGATACTACTGCACAAGATGTTGCGGGTGGTATCAACGAACTCCATGCTGATATAGTCTCAAATGACAGTGACATTGCGGAACTTGACTCAAGAGTTGGAAAACTGTATAATTTAGACTCAAGTACGGACGGTGGATTCTTCGCTACTGCGAGTATAAATAATGATAATATCGTTAATGCGTTGAACGAACTAGCAAGTAGGGCTGTCCTAATCTATGATGAGAGTGGCACTCTACTAAACTAACAAAGTAGGAAGTAGAATGTCGGATAATAAGGCATTACCGTTAAAGTTAAAAGACAGTGATGGTAAGCTACAACAGATCACCTCTGCAGAGAAAAACTACCTTGCATACTTAGTAGGTAGTCATAATGCTGTGGCCGATAGTTCAGATGTCGGTCTTCTTACAACCACATCTACTGGCAACCGACTTATTGGTACACTGACCGATACGTACTTTCCTGAACCTGTAGGAACTCACCCATACGATCAACAGTCTGTTGTTACTACGTCACAAAGCATATATCAGATCAACGGTACTGCGGCAGAAACCGATAGTGATTTCCGATTACCTGTAGCACACTTTGACGGTGATGTCTATGAGATGAACAGTTCTAATCTGAACACTCTCGTAGACGATCTAAACGTTCGAATTGCACAATCTGAGTATCCTGGCTCTCTGAGACTTTCTGCAACCCGTCCTAGTGCTGACTGGGATATATTGGTTCCAAGTATTCTTGTGGATCAACGTGCAGACAGTTCAGGTAGTGCATTTACGATCAACGATTATAGTGTCTGGCGTAGAACTTCTATGACCGCACCCACTTCTATTCGTGACGATAAGAATGGTGAATCTGCTATCATGTCGATTAAGAGAAGTAGTGGATCGTCTGGTACATATCAAGGATTACAGAAAGTAACTGATCGTCAAGTTAAGGTCACTCTTGGACAACGTGCAAAGACTCGTAGAGCGATTCAAGATAACCTTGGATCTTATTTAATTCGTACTGCAACTCAGGGTGCACCCGCAGTAGGTACATGGGTATCAAAAGGAACTGCAACAAATACAATTCGTCTAGTAGACGAACAGAACTATACTCGATCAAGAGTTTCTACGTATACTATAAACAGATCAAGTGCATATACTAGAGTCTCTACTAGAACCAGAACATCAAATTATCTTGGTGACTTTACAGGTAACTATACCAGAAACTTTATTGGTGACTATACTGCAGATTATATTGGTAACTATACCGGAGACTTTACTGGTAACTACTCACGTAACTTCTTAGGTAATTATACTCGTAATAGTACTAGTGTTTTTTCAGACACTTACATAGGCACTTACTCTCGTAATTTTGCAGGTGAATACTCACGTAATTTCATAGGTAACTATACTGACCCTGATGGATATACGGGTAACTATGCCGGTAACTTTACTAGAGTATCAACACGCACTAGAACTTCTGCATATACCAGAGACAGATTTTCTACCTTCTCTAGGGATTTTATTGGTAACTATAGTCGTGGATTCGCAGGTAATTTTGCCGGTAACTACTTAGGTAATTACACGAGGACTTCAACCAGAACCCGTCCCTCGAATTATACTCGTACTTCTACACGTACTCGTGTATCGAATTATGCTAGAAACTACAGTGATGATTATACAAGAACTGTAGGGTTTACTAGAACGTCAACACGTACTAGACCATCTTCTTACGCAGGTGATTACACTCGTAACTATGCGGGTAACTATACCAGAAACTTTACAGGTAACTTCTCTAGAAATTACACTCGAACTAGGTCTTCGAATTTTACTCGTACCTCTACACGTACTAGAGTGTCTAGCTACTCACGCAACTTTGCTGGCAATTTCATTGGTGAGTATGCAAGAGATAGGGTAGTACAATATGCAGGTAATTATTCGAGATCGTTTACAGGTAATTTCTCTAGACTCTTTATACCTAATTACACTCGAACCAGAACATCCGTTTTTGAATATACTGGATTTGTGACTACTAGAAAAACAGGTGAATCTGTATTTACTAGAAATGTTGATTACATTGGTGATTATGCCGGTCTCTCTTATACTCGTAATCGTACAGCAACAAGTACCAATACAGTATACTATACTGGTGACTACGTAGGAGAACCTAAATCTGGACAGGTCTTTACCAGAGATAGAGCGTCTACATTCTATTACACTGGTGATTTTATTGGTGATTATGGTGCCGGTGGTTTCGCTCGTAACTTCACCACAACTAGGTTCTCTGCCTATACTCGTGATAGTACTGGATTCTTTATTGGTGACTATACTAGAGATAGTACAGCAAATCGATCTTCTACTTACTCTCGTAACTTTGCAGGTAACTACGTAGGTGATTACATCAACGAGGACGTGTACACAGGTGACTATATTGGAGGAAACTTCACTCAAGATTTTTCACGTGCGTATGTTGGTAATTACGCTCGTGCATTCGTGGGTAACTACAACAGAACCTTTACGGGTAACTACGTAGGTGATTACATACCCAACTATACAGGTAACTATGCAAGGAACTTTACTCGTAACTTTGCAGGTAACTACGTGGGTGATTACACTCGTAACTTTGCGGGTGACTATATAGGAAACTATACTCGTATTAGTACAAGAACCTCGACTCGTACTCGTCTTTCTTCGTACAATAGAACCAGAGTGTCTTCCTACACAATTGATGCAGCTTACGTAGGAAATTATACACGTGGATTCGCAGGAAATTACACGGGTAACTATGTCAGTAATTACACAAGGGTTAACAGAACAAGTTCTTTCGCAAGAACCAGACCGTCTGCGTATGTCGGCAATTACGCTAGAGCATATGTGGGAGATTATACAGGTAACTACACTGGCGACTTCCTTGGTAACTATACCAGAACTCGTATAAGTGCATACACTAGAAACAGTACTTTAGATTCAACTCGTACATCAACGAGAGACTTTACTCGTACAAGAGTCTCTACATATACTAGAAACAGTACTCAAAATTTCTCTCGTGGTTTTGCGGGGAACTATACTGGTAACTACTCACGCACGTTTGTAGGAAATTATTCAAGAAGCTTTATAGGAGATTACGTAGGTCAAACAATCGGCAACACGGTACTTGCCGTTGACACATATACGTTATATGTTCGTACAGCCTAAATAAACTTATAAATAGAGATAGGTTTAATTTTGATAAAAAGAGTGATTCGTGGCTGCGTCTAATATCCCACTAAAATTAGAAGGAACAAATGGTGATCTGAAGGAGATGACTCCTACGGAAGAGAACTATTTGGCCTATCAGGCGGGATTAAAGTTAGGTGAAGCAGGGGTTACAGGTAACGGATCTCTAAACGTAAATGCTCAAGGAACCAACATAGGTTCTTTTGTTGATACTTTTTACAACGAACCAGACGGTACTCATCCCGCATCTGCAATTACTTCCGGATCAACTACAACTACTCTGTATCAAAAGGGTGGTAACATTACTGCAGGTGATCTGAGTAATGCAAATTACGTTCGTCCCGCCGGATGGAATGCATCCGGAAACGTAGGTCTTCATGAGTTTACAGACTCAGACATGGACACTTTGTGTACACGTCTGAACTCACGTATTGCGACATCTGATTACCCAGGCGTATATAAATTAGGTTCTTCTTCTCCAAGTGGTGATTACTCAACTCACATTTCTGGAGTCTTCGAAGACACTACCGCCAATGGTACTATATCGACTTATAACATCTACAAACGAACAGCAATGACCGCACCGACACAAATCCAATCGGTAGGTCTCATAGGATCAGACTCGGCAGGATCATTTGGTGGTCTTCAAGAGATGACTGATCCGCAGATCAAGTTTACACTGGGTCAACACTGTAAAACATTGCGTGGTGTATCAGGTGCAATTGGATCGTATCAGTTACGCTCTGCTACTCAAGGTGCACCAACCGCTGCAGGAACTTGGGCATCCAAAGGGACTGCGACTAATACCAGACGAACAACTTCTGAGGTTGCATATACTCGTACTCGTGCATCCTCATATGCGAGAACTCGTGGATCAGCTTACACCCGTACTCGTGGTTCAACGTACACTAGAAACAGTACTCAAAATTTCGCTCGTGATTTCATTGGGGATTACATAGGTAACTTCTCCCGTAATTTCATTGGTGACTACACTCGTGGTTTTGCAGGAGATTACGCAGGAGAGTATACTGGAAACTATTCAAGAAACCGTGTCTCAACTTATACTCGTAATAGCACGAACACATTCTCAAGAAACTTTTTAGGTAACTACAGTAGAAATCGTATCTCGACTTACACTCGTGATAGTCTCAATACGTTTGTCGGTAACTTCATAGGCAATTACGCTCGTACTCGTTTTTCTACATACACCAGAAACAGTACACGTAACCGTATTAGTTCATACACCAGAACTCGTACTTCTGCATATACCACGGACTTTATCGGCAACTACATTGGTAACTTTGTCGGTAATTATAGTCGTACTCGTGTGTCCACTTACTCTGATACTTACAGTAGAACCAGAGTTTCTGCATATACACGAAACAGATCAAGTGCATATACCAGAACCAGTACCAGAGGATTCTTGGGCGATTACATAGGTAACTATGCAAGGAACCGTGTATCTGCTTACACTCGTAACAGTACAAGAACTCGTGTATCGACTTATACTAGAACTCGATCATCAATATATATTGATGATTATACAACTACATTCGTGGGTAACTTTATAGGTAACTACTCACGTACCAGAGTATCTACATACACCAGAACTAGAAACTCTACTTACGCAGGTAACTTTGTAGGAAACTACACTAGAACTCGTGTGTCAACTTACACTAGAACACGTCCCTCGAACTATGCAGGTGACTTTGTAGGTAATTACACACGTGGTCGTCCTTCTGCATATATAATTGATCGTCTTGTCACTTTCACGGGTGACTTCGTAGGTAATTACTCAAGAACATTTGTCGGTAACTACTCCAGAACATTTGTCGGTAACTACGCACGTGGATTTGCAGGAAACTACGTAGGTAACTACGCACGTACTTCTACACGTATTTCTGCACGTACTCGTTTTTCTACCTATACTCGAACTAGTACACGTGGTCGTATTTCTACATATACTCGTGATGAGATTCTTGCATACTCTGGTAACTTTGCAGGTAACTATTCTAGAACCTTTGTAGGTAACTATGTCGGTAACTACTCACGTGGATTTGCGGGTAACTACACAGGTAACTATTCTAGAACTTTTGTCGGAAATTATACGGGTAACTACAGCAGAACTTTTGTTGGTAACTATATTGGTAATTTCGTAGGGAACTATGCACGTGGATTTGTAGGGAACTATACAGGCAACTTTGTAGGTAACTATTCCCGTAACTTTGCAGGTAACTATACTGGAAACTATACTCGTATCTCAACACGTACCTCAACAAGAATTCTTAACTATCAAAGAACAAGTACTCGAACTAGTACACGTATCTTAGATTATACCAGAATATCTACCCGCACGTCAACTCGTATTTTGACGTATAACCGTACAGGTTATTATGCAGGTAACTTCACTGGAAACTATACTCGTATTCGTACTGCGACAGGCACCTATACTCGAATACGTACCGCAACCGGAACGTACACTCGTGCACGTGCTGCAACTGTTGCATATACTCGTATCAGTACAAGAACGTCAACTCGTATTCTGGCATATACTCGTGTTAGACCCGCAACTGTTGCTTACACTCGTATATCAACTCGAACTAGAGCAGCGGCTGCTTCATACACTCGTATATCGACTCGTACATCAACTCGTATATTGAACTATACTCGTGATCGATTCGGGCCAAAGACAGGTAATTATTTTACGGGTGATTATGTGCGTACTGGTTACTATGCGGGTAACTTTACTGGTAACTACTCACGTACTCTTTATTACGCAGGTAACTTCACTGGAAATTACACTCGTATTGTAAACTATACTGGTAACTATGTGCGTACTGGTTACTATGCAGGTAACTTCACTGGAAACTACTCACGTATTGTATACTACACTGGTAACTATACTAGAATTCTGTATTACACAGGTAACTATACTAGAATTCTGTCGTATACAGGTAACTATACTCGTATCAGTACAAGAACGTCAACTCGTATTTTACCATACACTCGTATAGGATTCTATGCAGGTGACTTCACGGGTAACTACACTCGCATAGGATTCTATGCGGGTAACTTCGTGGGTGACTATGTGCGTACCGGATTCTATGCGGGTAACTTTACGGGTAACTATACTCGAATCAGTACCCGTACTCGTCCATCTGCCTATACTCGTGACAGTACCCGTATTTCAACGAGAACAAGATACTCTGCATACAGTAGAACTCGTGCAACAGATTATACTAGAAACCGTGTAAGTGCTTACACTCGAATCAGTACTCGTAACAGAGTTTCTGCGTACACTCGTATTTCAACGAGAACCAGATTCTCTGCATACAGTCGCACCAGTGTAAGAAACCGTGTCAGTGCATATACTCGTACATCGACTCGTGATAGTGTTGTGACATTTACTGCGGCTGCAGGACAACCTCGTTACTCAGATCAATCAAACTTGTTATATCAGAACTTCCCCGC
>Ga0222719_10000047_pt1 | contig 106615 bp, 112 predicted proteins | sample C33_34DmetaG_FD_165039 | JGI IMG/M metagenome (GOLD analysis project Ga0222719, IMG submission 165039) | Estuarine water microbial communities from San Francisco Bay, California, United States - C33_34D | ecosystem: Environmental > Aquatic > Marine > Unclassified | place: USA: California... | reverse complement strand
CATTAGGTAATGCTTCTAACTCTAATAAGCAATTTGGTGTGAATGGAGATTATAAAATTAGTATGAGGTCTATAGAACACTTGATTAAGATTCAGTATAATTTTTAATATATTATAAAATATATTATTCATACAAAAACTCTACCACAATCAGAGCAGTCTCTACAAATACTGGAGTAGGTGGTGGAAGAATAGAACTTTTGTGTTACCATAAATTTATGAGAAAACTATTATTACTATTATTTTTATTTACACTTTCTTCTAATGCTTTAGCAATAGTAGAGACATGGGAATGTGATGGGGATTATTCTACATGGGATTATTATAAAATAGATACTGATATTCCTACAGTTTATATAAGGAAAAATTCAAGATGGATAGATATTTCAAATGCTTCAGAATTATTAGATGCTTTTGGAGAACCTTCAGAGGATGATTTTGATCACGTGATTTTTGAATATTCTAGCAAGTATGAAGATGTGTTTTGGATTAACCCTGATACAAAAGAATATATTGGAGTCATGGATTTATTTACAAAAGAATTTCTTGCAATAAATAATGGTAACTATGAGTTAGAAACAACGTGTAAGTTAATAGAATGAAATACTTTATAGGTGCATGGGTTGTTGGTTTAATTATTTATATTGTCCTGTCCTTAATTGGAAATAATAAATATTTTACTAAAACATGCCATTATTATTTTTAGAAGATAAGGGTATTATTTGTAGCGTATCCCAGTGTTCAACAATTTTTCCATCTTTATCAAAACGAAATATATCAATACCTGCATAATCATTATCATTTGGCCAGTGCTGATGACAATGTAAAACTACTAAATTATCTTCTGCAATACTTCTTTTGAATATAACTTTCTTTTTGGGAAACTCTATAGCCATTCTTTCAAAGTATTCTATAAAAGCTTCCTTACCATCCCCTACATGTGGGTTATGTTGAATATAGTCAGCTCCTACATATTTTTCTACAGCTTCCTTAGGCTTACATTGATTAAACATGAGATCATAAAATGCTATTGCATTTTTTTTATTATTTTTATTATATAAAATATTTTTCATTCTATGACTCTACCAGATTAAATAATTCACTACAAATACTGGAGTAGGTGGTGGAAGAATATTTAATGTTAATTAATTATTTATCTAGCTTGCTTATCATTATAGTCTCTGAAAACCTTGGCTACTCTTATCCTGAAAGATTTAAATATTTCTTTTTTTCCTAAATTTTGAGCTTTGATATGTTTGGAATTTTCATGCCATTTATTAACAGATTCTTCATTTTCCCAAGTAGATATTGACGCAAAATATCCTTTGATATTATTATTTTCAAAACGTTCAACACTAATAAAACCTTCTGCGTTTTTAATTTCAGTTTGTAATTTTTTGACTTCTAGAAAATAATCTTTTTCTCTATTTTTATTTACATGAAATTCAAAAATAACAACTACCATAAAACGACAATCCTTAAGCAATAATTATGATACAAAAACTCTACCACAATCAGAGCAGTCTCTACAAATACTGGAGTAGGTGTTAGATCTTTAGATAATTATTTTTAGATTCTCCTCATTATACCTATACTAAAATTAGTATTAATAATGGAGACTAATGTTTATACTATTTTATCTAATTTTTTATGTAAGTTTTATGAATCAAATAATAATAAGTTACTGTAGCTGACCAAGCTATTAATATTAACCCTAATAAAGATTCTATACCTGCTACTAAACGAGCGTCTCCAGTAATAAAAATATCTCCTATACCTAAAGTTGTATAGTTACTGAATGAAAAATAAATATAATCTATAAAAGTTACGTTAGCTTTATTAATAATAATATTTATATTTGTGCTAGTATTTACTAAGTACTGATAATAAAATGCGTATAATATATTATGAGCGATATGAGATAAAAATAGTATTAAAGTAATTAAAAAAAGATTAACATAATTTAAATTTTTGAATAAAAACTTGATAGACAATATTATTGAACAATGAAATATAATACATATTATAGGACAAAAAATAAAAAGAATATAATTAATAATCATGTTGTCTCTTTATCAAAAATTTAAAAAATATAATAACACTCTACCACAACTAGAGTAATATCTACAAATACTGGAGTAGGTGGTGGAAGAATAGAACTTTTGTGTTACCATGCCTATATGAAAAAACTATTATTAGTATTATTTTATTTGAATATTTTTTGACTCATTATCAACTTCCACTGGAGAATCAAAATAAGATATTTCAGGGTCTGAATACCTTTCAGTTAACCATTGTATTCTATCTTTATCAAACCATGCATACGCATTATTAGAATTATCAAAAATATAAACACCACCAGCAATATTTTTATGCTCATTTAATAAGTAATTTTTTCTAATTAAACCCTTTGTATTTTGATACATAGGCACTGATTCATTAAACTTTTCTTTTATACTATCAACATCCATCTCTTTAGGAATTTTAAATTTTACTAAAACTACAAACAATTTTAATACTCCTTCATATATTACTATTATATATTTTTGTTTTAACTTGATTAAAACCCTTAATTAAATCGTTTTGAATTAATACTAACGCAGGTACTAAAAATAATACTAAAAAAGTAGTAGCTATTAAACCAAAAACTATTGTAATTGCCATCGGTTTAAGAAATTGTGCTTGTGTACTTCCCTCAAACAAAAGAGGTATTAATCCTGATATTGTTGTTAATGAAGTTAAAATTACAGCTCTAAATCTCTCACACGCTCCTTCTATTGCAGCATTAAATATATTAATGCCATTTTTAATTTTATTATCAATAGTAGAGACCATAATTATAGAATCGTTTATTACAATACCTGCTAAGCCTAAAAGAGCCACTAAAGATAAAATAGTAATATTAAATCCAGTAAGCCAATGACCTATAATTGACCCTAGTGCAGCAAAAGGAATAATACTCATTACTATTAAAGGTCTTAAATATGAAGAGAATACTCCAGACAAAATTATAAATATTAATATTAAACCAATAATTGTTCCAATTTTCATATCTGTTAAAGTTTCATTTTGCTCCTCTGATCTTCCAGCTAACCTCCAGGTATGATTTTTATCAGAAATAATCTCATCAAGAGGGCCATTTGATAACGCATTTAATATTGTTGAAGGAGAAGTAATTTTTTCATCGAGTTCAGCAGTAACAGAAACCTCAGATTTACCATTTTCTCTATGTATAATAGAAAAACCTCTTTCATATTCTAGTTCTACAATTTGACTTAACGGTATAAAATTCCTAGCAGACGACATAATAAACATATTTTTTAGATCAATCTCTTTAAGTCTATTATTATCATATCTTATTCTTATAACTATTTCTTCGGATCCATCCGAAAACCTTTGTACAATAATTCCCCTAAAAGCAGCACGTATTTGATTAGCAACTTCAAAAGTAGTAAAACCCAAAGATTTTCCTAGGGGCCTTAGCTTTAAGACTAATTCTTCTTTCCCCCATGGTAAATCATCATAAATATCACTAACTCCCTCATATTTAGCTAATAAAGTTTTCACCTCATTGGCTAATAATTTAGTTTGTTGAATATCATTATCTTTTATTTGAGGAATAATTCTAATATCTATGTCTTTACCAGGAGGTCCTTGTCGTTTTGAAGATATACTTATTGTTTCTAAACCTGCTGGTTTTTCTATATTATTTTTCCATAAACTTATTAACTTACTAATCTTTGTATCTCTTTTATCTGAACTTATAAGTTCTACAACCATTGCACCTAAATGTTGCCCTTGAATCTGCTGAACACTTCCTGGTAGACCTAAGGATTTACCTATAATAGAAAAATATGTTTTTACTTCATTATGATGGTCAGACACTTTAAGTGATCTTTCTAATTCAGAAATCATAGACATAGAATTTTCTCTTGATGAACCAGGAGAAAAATTAAAATTAACATATATGATATCCGGTTCTGGAGATGGAAAAAATACAAAAGCTACTCTTCCCCCTGAGATTAACCCTAAAACTATTATTAAAATTGAAAGAGTGGAAGATAAGGTAATATATCTATATTTTGTTGCACGTTCTACCCAATTACGAAAATGTTTTTGTCTAAAATAAAAAAAATATTTATTAAATTTACTTCTAAAACTCCAAACATTTGCCACTTTTTTCTTTAAAGCTAGTGATAAATGACCAGGTAATATAAGAAAGCATTCCACAAGTGAGGCTATTAAAACAGCAATTGCTACCAAAGGAATAGCTTCAATAACTTGCCCTATTATGCCTGAAATTAAAAAAATAGGAATAAATGCCGCAACAGTAGTTATAGCAGCAGTAAAAACAGGCAGAAACATTTTACTAGCACCTTTTCTTGCTGATAAAAATGCATCATCACCCTCTTCATGACATGTCTGAGCATATTCAGCAACTACAATTGCATCATCTACGATTATGCCAAGCATCATAATCAATGCAAATAAACTAACCATATTTATAGTCTGACCCGACACCAACATGACACCTAAAGTGCCCGCTAAAGCGATAGGAATTCCAAATGCTACCCAAAAAGCTACTCTTCCCGATAAAAATAAAAATAAAATTAATACGACTAAAATCAAGCCTCCTAAGCCATTCTTTATTAAAAGGTTTATCCTATCTCTTACTGACTGAACGCTTAAATCATAAATCTTAATATTTAAATTATTTTCTGTATTTTGTTGGAAATTACTAACATAATTTTCTAAAATTTTAGCCATCATAAGAGAGTTTCTTCCTGCTGCTCTCTTTATATCAAGACTAATAGCTTGTTTATTATTTACTAAACCATATTCTCCATCAGTATCATAACTAGTATATATATTGGCTATATCTTTCAAGTACACCTGTTCACCCAATTCTCCACTGATTATTGATATATCTTTTAACTCTTCAATTGTATTTTTATTTCCAGAAAGTTTTATCTTTCGAGTATCTAGATCCTCAATAGTGCCTGCTGGAAAATCTTTTGAAAAAGCAAAAACGCTATTTGCTATATCTTGCATAGATTTTTTAAAAGTCATTAATGATAAAGGCTCTAAAGCAATTAAAATTTCTTTATCTCTCATTCCTGATATATTGATTTTGTCAATTCCTAGATTTAGCAAGTCGTCACGTATTCTTTTTGCGTTATCTCTAAGTTGGCCCTCAGGTAAATCTCCATATAATAGGATTCTTCCAACAGTCTCATATCTAATAATTCTTCTTACTTTAGGTTTCTCAGAATCTTCTGGCAGACTTTGAATTCTACTAATAGCTGAATTAACATCTGATAAAGCTCGCTGCATATCAGTATTTTTTACAAATTCAATGCTTAATTGCCCAACCCCTTCTCTGGCCGTAGAATTAACTTTTCTAACCCCACCTATAGTTCTTACTTCCGGCTCAATAGATTTTATAATTTGATTTTCTACATCTCGAGGGCTAGCACTTTGCCAATCAACGCTTACTGTAATTAAATCAAAACCAAAATCTGGTAATGACTGAACATTAATTTTTAGCAATCCTAATAAGCCAAACAATAATATAATTACCATTAATACATTAGAAGCAGTTTTATGAGTTGCAAAAAGATTTAATATATTCAAATTAATTAGCTTTCATATAATATTAATTAAATTACTGATTTATTACATTTACTTGAATATTATCTTGCATATTACTCAAACGAGTTGTTGCAATATAATTTCCAGAAAGGTTTTTATCTTCAATTAAAACTCCGCCTCGTTCTTCACTGATCACAATTATTTCTTGTTGGATTAATCTGCTTTCTTTTACTAAATAAATGTATTTATTATTAAATATAGCGGAAGTTGGTACACTTATAACTTTTGTTGGTAAATTACTCTTTAAATTTACTTCCACAAAAGCACCTAATGGTATTTTAGAGGAAGATTCTTGAATATTAGCATAAACATTAATGCCAGAAATTTCTTTATTTACTGCTCCGTCTATTCTAGAAATTTTTCCTTTGGATTCATAAAATTTATTGCCTATCATCCATTTTATGTTAACTACCTTATTCAAAGCACTATCTTTATATTGCGTAAGTTTAAAATAATCATTACCTCCTACAAAAAATTTAACCTCTAAATTATCTGTATCACTCAAAGTACCCAATTGATCGTTACTAGATATCTCCTTACCAACTTCTAAGTTTAAATTAGAAAGATGACCAGAAAAAGGGGCCATTACTGAAGTTTCTAAAAGATCATTTTCTAATTTTTCAATTATAATTTGCAGTCTCTCTATTTCTAGATTTAGTGTTTCTGCCTCAATATTCAAAACCTTTAAGAGCTCAATATTATCTATTAAACTTTGTTCTTTAATACTTAACGATAGGCGAAGATCATCTATCGAGTTTTCCGAAAATACCTTTGATTTAACGCTAGATCTTCTATTTAATTGATTTTTAGTTATATCTCTTTGAGTAACTATCTCTTTATTTTTCAATTCTGTGGACTCAATTTGTGAATTTATTTTTTTTAAATTGAGATTTAGTATTTTTTTAGAAGCTAATTTTTCTTTTATTGCATTTTCAATGTAAAAAGAATCAATTTGGAATATTAGATCGCCTTTTTTTATATATGCCCCATTATCTATATTTTTTCCAATTTTAATAACCTTGCCTTTATCCCTGTATCTAATATCCAATTTCTTCTTACTAACTATTTCTCCATAGCTTTTTATATTTGATAAATAATTTTTGGAAGACAACATATATGTATCTACTACAGGCAAGTCAGTAGTCTCCTGTTTAGCTGTAGCTATTGGGCGAGACTTAGTAAAAAAATAAAAAGCTGCTGCACCAATAAAGATTATTATCAAGCAGATTACAAAGTTTTTAAAAAATTTTCTCATATTATATCCTATTCTAGCAAATATAAATATTGTACTAAATTATATAAAAATAAGATTACTATATACTAAATATATTAATTTAACTTTAAATTTAATATTTTTAAAAACTCTTTCTTATCATATCCATTTTTTATAGAATCAAAAAAAGTAACTTTTACTACACCAGGTTTTTTTATTAACCCCTTTCTATCCCAAACTAAGCCAGAATTCATATATACAGGAACTATGGGGACATTTAAATGTTTATAAATTGCATAAATACCAGGCTTAATATCTATATTTGTATAAGGTTGAACTCTCGTACCATGAGGGAATAAAACTAAACTTTCTTTTCTAGTTAAACTTAACTGAATTTTCCTTAGCATAAAAAATATAGTTTTAGACTTTGCTTCTCTATCGATGATAATATGACCAGAACGCCATACAAATAAACCATAAAAAGGAACATATAAAAGTTCCTTTTTGACTACATATTTTATATTAGGGAAATAAGCTAAAAATAATATTGTTTCTAAAACTGATTCATGGCGAATAGCAAATAAAACTGGGTTATATCTATATTTTTTTAATACTTCTTTATCTATATCTATTTTAATTCTACAAACTTTATTAAGCAAATAAACAGTAATTTTTGCCCAATTATGAGAAATACTTATTGTCAATGATTTCGATATTATACACGGCAAAAATAATAAGCCTATAATTGCACTCATAAAAAAAAATAAAAAATTAAATATTATAGAACGAAAAATAATCAATTTATAATCCACAAATAAATAACTTGTATATGTGATACTAAATACTTCAAATGTTCTTCAAAAAGAAAATGTTCTTTTAATTCTTTATAATTGGATTTCAACCGATAAGGAAAAATCTTAATATTAGGCATAGAGTTTCTAAATAATAGTAAGGATCTTTTCATATGCCAATCATCAGTTATTAAAATAAAATCTTTTAAATTATTTTTATTTATCCAAATTTTTGTCTCAATAGCATTACCAAAAGTACTTTGAGCATTATATCCTAGTTCAACTTTTTCTTTATCTATCAAATTATTTTTTATTATTTCTGAATATTTAACACCTTTAGCTACCCCGCTAATCAACAAACTAGAACCATCATTTGAAGCCATTAAATCTACGGCAGCTTTTAATCTACCCGCATTACCAGTTATAACTACTATATTTTTTGACTGCGCATTGAGGGTATTGTCTATATCAAAATTTTGGATAAAATTAACAAAAGATACTATATATGAAAAAATAACTAGAAAGATAAAAATTATAAATTGTCTACTTATCAATTTTTTTACTCTTCAAGTTTAATGCTATAAAAATACAAAATATCAAAACCTTAATAAAAAATTGTAGAGATTAATATATTATTTAAAAAAACTATATTAAAATAAAAAGTATTTATACAAATAAATAGAGAAATAATGTGATTATAACATGTAATAAATGCAAAACTAAATTTAAAGTATTAGATAACCTTATTCCACCTGAAGGAATAATAGTTCAATGTTCCTATTGTAATGCTAAATGGAAACAGGATAGTGTATCCGAAGTAGCTTCTAATTTAGGTTTATGGGTATTTTGGATTATTACTTTAAGTATTACATTTTCTATTTTATATGTGGGACTCATAATTGTATTTGGAAATTCAATACCTATTCCAAATTTATTATCCGATTTTTTAATTAATATTGGAATACCTATAGAAGGTGGGAACTTATTTGGAAGAGAATTTGATAGATAATTAACTTAATACCAATCTAATAAGCTATCTACATAATTCCTTTCAATAGAGCCTTTCACTGAATTTTCAGCTTTTTTATATAGTTGTTTCACAATTTTTTTAGCTTTAGTATTATCAGATTCCATTGTAATACCTACATCACCTCCTGGAGAATTACCTTGTCCTGGAGGAACTCTTCCTAGAGGATCTCTTTGATCCCTATCACTATTTCCATTGCTATCTCCTGCCATTTGACTAGGTCCGTTTCCAGAATGCATTTTATCCATTTTTTCGGCTGCCTTCTTTAGTTGCTCAATAGCTCTACCTTGAGCGGCTTGCGCTCTATCAGGTCTGCCTCTTTGTAGCTCTTTTTCAGCTTGTCTCATAGATCTTTCAGCCCTTCCTAATTCATCAGGAAGAGGATTATCTGACTCGCTAATTTCTTGCATTACATCTTCTAATTGCTGTCTTAAACTTTCTTGTTTTTGTCCTGCATTAACTGGTCCTGAACCTGGTGTTTTTTGATCAGCTTGCGCGGCATTTAAAGACTGTTCAAAAGAATCTTCCATTAATGCTTCTTGCTCTTGCATCATCTCGGAAATTTGTTGCATTGCCATAGGCGCACTATCTGTCTCTTGTTCTCCAAGGGCTTCACCTAATGCATCTCTATCTAATCCTTCTGACATTTCCTGCATTTGATCTAATTGTTCCTGTGCCTCATCTAAAGAACCAGAAGCCGTTAATTCTGCAATATCTTCTAATTTTTCTTCTAAATTTTCTCTCTCATTAGACTGTGCTCCATTTTCCCCACCTCTATCTCCAGGGTCATCAGACTCAGATACTTGTGGAACATCAATATCTTTAGGCTTTTCTAATTCATCTAAATATTTTGCGAGTGCATTATCTAAATTACTCATCATATCTTGAATTTCAGCTCCATCTCCACCTTCAGATAATGCTTCTTCTAAATCCTGTTGAGCTCTTCTTAATTCATTTTCTGCAACTGATAACTGTCCTGATTCTATAAATAAAGCTGTTTTCCATAATAAATCAATTACAAAATTTTTCTTATTATTTGTAAGTAATGAATTATCTTTACTTTGAAGTAAAATTTCTGAAGATTCTAAAAGCCAGTCTCTAGCAACAGGTAGTTTTTCTGCTAAATATTTGCTAGCGGCTATTTCTACTAATACTTTCCCTACATCAAATGGTTGCTCTCTATTTAGAGATAAATTTTTTCTTTGATTAATAATTGATAAAGCTATTAAATTTTTAAATGGCTTTTCTGGTAAAAGCATTTCTACTTCTACACTCTTACCTCTTTGACCAATATAATCTTCAGCTATTAATTTAATTTTAACAGGTAAACCAGCCCAAATATGTTCAGATAAATCATAAAAATACTGTCCAATTGATTGTGATTCATCACTCTTATTTATAGGTAACTTAAAATTGATTTCTTCAATTGTTAATGAGTCAATGGGCTTTTTTAAAACAATTTTAGTCATCAATTTAGTTACATCATAATCATCTGAGAATATATAGTTTATGTCCATAACCCCTTTAATAGTTGATTTAGGATCTTCTAGAAAATCTACTAAAGGAGGCTGATCTTCTATAATTTTAATTTTACTATCAAATATTACATTTTGAGATTGTTTAACTATAAGGTCTGTATCCTTATCAATAATACTTTCTATAGCTGAGTTTTTTTCATCAATTTTAATAAAATCTTGCACAGTATTATTAATAGATAATTCTGCTTTTCCTACTCCGCCAAACACCCTTGCTGATAAAGAGCTTCCTTTCGGTACCATTAAAGAATTATACCCCTCAGGTATTAATACAGGCTGAATACCTGTATATTCTGGAGGATTAATCCATCCTGTAAATACTCCGCCTTCAAATTCTTCTTTAATCCTTTCTGGGGTAAGTGCAGCTTCAACTTTTCTATCTAAATCGCTATTAAATGCCATAAAAATAAATAAAAAAACTATAATTGCAGGCAAACGCACAAATAAAGGATCATTCTGTGAGTTCAAAAATTTAATATTCTTTATTGATAAATTAAGCGATAATTTTAAAATCCTTTTATAGTGCTCTTTCCAAAGTATGCTGTTTTCATTTAGCATTGGTTTATCAAATAAAGAGCTAAATGGCATATTTGCTATACTGTTATCATTTTCAATTCTTCTCGCACAATCTATTTTAGATGGCCAACGCATTCGGTATATCATATTGAATGAGAAGATAAAAAAACATATAAAAAATAAAATTAATAATATTCCATGTATCCAAAAATTTACGTAAGAAAATACCTCCGTCAAAATAGCTATAAAAAATATTAATAAAATTAATATTAACCTATATAAATATTTAGATATTCCCTCCCAAATAATAATACTTCTTGCTACATTTAGTTTTATTATCAAGCTAAATGGTAAAGAGCTACTATTAATATCTTTATTCTTCATAATATAATCCGTTTTAATTTTTATTCAGGAATAACTTCATAAGATAAAAAATCTTCAATTGTAATCCTCTTTCTAATGGTATTAACTTTATTTTTAGAGATCATTATTTCCGGAATTAAATCTCTACTATTATATTGAGATGACATTACAGCTCCATATGCACCTGCATTACTTATAGCTAATAAATCATCTTGCTTTATATCATTCAACTTAACATTTTTATTTAAAATGTCACCAGTTTCACATATAGGACCTACCACTTGGTATTCAATCATTTCTTTTTTATTTTTAGCTTCTTCTACACTAATAATCTCATGGTTAGCATCGTAAAGCGCAGGTCTTAATATATCATTCATAGCTGCATCAACTATTATAAAATCATTATTATAACTTTGTTTTTTTCTGATTACTTTAGTAAGTAATATTCCCGCATTTGCCGTTATATACCTACCAGGTTCAAATATTAATTTACAATTAATTAAATTAAATTTTTGCTTTACCAACTCTGCATAATCCTCAATCAAAAAAGGTACTATGCTTTTATCATAAGGAATTCCTATCCCTCCACCCAGGTCAATATTTAATATATTATGACCCGCTTCCATTAATCTATTATAAAGTAAAATCACTTTATCAAAAGCTAAATCAAATGGTTCAAGTTCTGTAATTTGAGAACCTATATGTATATCAATTCCTACAACTTTAATTCCAGGCAGAGTTTTTGCATAACGGTAGGAATCCAGCGCTTGATCAAAAGGAATACCAAATTTTGTATTACTTCCTCCAGTAGATATTTTTTCATGACCTCCAGCATCTATATCAGGATTAATTCTAAAAGCTATTGGTGCTATCATATTTTTTTTAGTTGCAATTTTAGATAAGTTTTCTAACTCTGCCAGAGATTCTACATTAAATTGCAAAACGTTATAGTCTAGTGCTAACGCAAGATCTTCATCAGTTTTTCCAACGCCTGAAAATACTATTTTATTTCCTTCTATTCCAGCCTTTGTAGCTCTTTTTAACTCTCCAGAAGAAACTACATCAGCGCCGGAATTAAGTTTCTTTAAAACATTAATAACAGCAATATTCGAATTTGATTTAACAGAATAAGCAATCAACTTGGGTTGGTTTTTTCCTAGTTTTAAATTTAACGCATTTTCTAATTTCATAAAATTATTTATTAAACATGACTCAGAATATACATAAACAGGCGTTTTACATTTTTTTTCAATATCTAACGCTGAAATATCTTCTATATGTAAAATTCCATGCTTATAAGAAAAATTACTCATATTTTGGCCTTCTCTAATAATTTTTTTCTACTTCTGCTGGCTCTAAATTATCATCTATTTGTGGTCGTTCTAAAGAACCTCTCTTTCCACAAGAATTTAATGTAATAAAAACTATAACTAAAAATATAGTAATAAAAAAATTATATTTTTTCTTCATTATTTTAGCCATTTTGTTTTAGCTTTCTTTAATGCCTTTTTAACTTGTATAGGAGCTGTTGCACCATAACTATCTCTACTTTCTAATGAATTTTTTAACCCAAGTACCTTCAAAATATTGCTTGTTATTCTTTTATCAATTTTTTTAAATTGATCTATTGAAATTTCCTCTAAAGTTAAATTATTTTTTTCTGCAAATTTTACTATATTTCCTGTTATTGAATGAGCATCTCTAAATGGAATTTTGCATTCTTTCACTAACCAATCGGCTATATCAGTGGCTGTTAAATATCCTAATTCTGACATCTTTTTCATTACTTCTGAATTGAATTTTATTTCTTTAATTAATCCTTCAGCAACACATAAACATAATTTTAAATTATCTATAGCATCAAAAAAAGGTTCTTTATCTTCTTGCATATCTTTAGAATATGCCAAAGGTAGCCCTTTCAACATTGTTAAAACATTAAAAAAAGCACTTGCTACCCTTCCTGTTTTACCTCTTATTAGTTCGGCTGCATCAGGATTTCTTTTTTGCGGCATTATAGAAGAGCCAGTAGAAAAAGAATCTGGTAAAGCTATAAAATTAAAACCTGGGGAAGCCCATATAACAATTTCTTCTGCTAACCTTGATAAATGAACCATTATAATTGACGCATTTGACAGAGTTTCTAAAACAAAATCTCTATCACTTACTGCATCAATTGAATTTTCCATTGGGCCTTCAAAACCTAATGCTTTAGCTGTGTAAAATCTATCTATAGGAAAAGACGTGCCGGCTAAAGCTGCAGCGCCTAAAGGACTCTTATTTAATCTTTTTTTAGCATCTTCCAACCTTGCTCTATCTCTTCCTAACATCTCAACATAGGCTAATAAATGATGAGCCAAACTAATAGGTTGAGCAGGTTGCATATGAGTAAAGCCAGGAAGAATAGTATTTACATGTAGTTCCCCCTGAAAAATTAGAGTACTTTGAAGAGTTTTTATTAAATCTAATACAGAATCTATTTCATCTCTAATCCACATTTTAAATGATGTAGCTACTTGGTCATTTCTAGATCTAGCAGTATGTAATTTTTTTCCAATATCTCCAATTATTTCTATTAACCTAGCTTCAATGTGCATATGGATATCTTCAAGCTCTTCCGTGAAATTAAACTTTCCATTATTTATTTCTTGCTCTATTTGTTTTAAGCCTTTTTGTATATTTCTATTTTCTTTAAAAGAAATAATTTTTTGTTTATAAAGCATATTGGAATGCTCTTTACTCAAAAAAACGTCATGATAGGCTAATCTCTTATCAAACCATATAGAGGCATTTATATTTTTCATAATTTCAGAAGAATCTTTTTTAAACCTACCTCCCCAAATAGAAGAAGTTTGTTTATTTTTTTTAGTTTTTGATTTATTCATTTATATCACCAATAATACCTATATTACCTATACAACAAAAAAGAGAAAAGTATATGATAATTTCTATCAAAAATATTTTTAAGTCCTGTTTTTATTTTACCATAATTTATATTATGTTCTATAATATTTCATATAGTGCTGATGAAATACCCTATTCTATAGAAAAAATTAAAAAAGAAACTCAAATTCAACAATTACCAAATGTTAATTTTAAAAATTTAAATAATAAAGTTATAAACCTAAATAATGTTCTAAATAATGATATACTTATAATTAATTTTTGGGCTTTATGGTGTGCCCCTTGTATAAAAGAAATGCCAGCTTTAAATAAACTATCGGCTCAGTTAAGTATTAGCGATTCTAAAGTTTTATTTGTCAACCAAGATGGCTTCAAAGATTTAAAAAAAGTGGAGGAATTTGTAGATAGTTTAAATATTGATAGAACCAATGTATTAATAGATTTTGATATGCAATCTAATAGAAAATTCCAATTAAGAGGTATCCCCACAACATTAATAATTAATAAGCAAGGAATCATTAAATGGAGGATAGAAGGGGTCATTGATTGGACTAATAAGAATCTAATAGATTGGCTTAAAGAAGGTGCTAATTAAAAACTATTTAGTTAATAGTTTTTTCAAACTCTCATAATTTTTGGCAATTTCAAAATTACTGTATTTTTCCATCAATTCTTGAGGAGCACTATATAAAACTCCTTTATCCGCAGCTTTTAACATACCAATATCATTATAAGAATCTCCTGCTGCATAAACCTTAAAACCTAACTTATGAAAAGCTTTTACTGCTTTTGTCTTTTGGTCATCTATTCTAAGTTTGTATCCAGTGAGTTTGCCTTCTTCTGATATATCTAAGTGATGACAAAAAACAGTAGGATTTCCTAATTTACAAAATAGAGGCGATGCTATTTCATAAAAAGTATCTGATAATATTATAACTTGATGATCTTTAGATAGATCATCTATAAAATTTTTAGCTCCATTGAATGGTTCCAAGCTTTTTACAGCTTTATGAATATCTGAAATTTTAAGCCCTTCTCGCTCAAACACCTTTAGTCTATGATCCATAAGTTCAGAATAATCCTCTATATCTCTAGTCGTTAAAAAGAGGTCCTTAATATTCGTTTTTTCTGCTAAAGAAACCCAAATTTCTGGAACCAGAACTCCCTCTAAGTCTAGACAAATTATTCGCAATTTTTATTCCAATATCTTATTTAATTTTATCTGAAAGTTCAGGAATTACATCAAACAAATCTCCAACTAAACCATAATCAGCTATTTGAAATATAGGAGCATCTTCATCCTTATTAATTGCTACTATAGTTTTAGAATCTTTCATTCCAGCTAAATGTTGAATAGCTCCAGAAATTCCAACAGCTATATATAATTCTGGAGCAACAACTTTTCCTGTTTGTCCTACTTGATAATCATTAGGTACATAGCCAGCATCTACAGCTGCTCTACTTGCCCCTACAGCTGCTCCTAATTTATCTGCTAAAGAATCAAGAATAGAAAAATTATCAGCGCTTCCAATACCCCTGCCTCCAGATACAATTATCTTTGCTGCTGTTAACTCTGGCCTATCAGATTCTGATAGGTCCCTATTTATAAAAGAACTTTTTCCATTAGTTTCTGCAACAGGTCCAGAAACAACTTTTGCATCGCCTCCTTCATTTTGTGCTACTTCAAAGGCAGTAGTTCTTACAGTTATAAATTTTATTTTATCTTTAGATTTTACTGTTGCTAATGCATTACCTGCATAAATTGGACGAACAAACGTTTCTCCATCAATAATTTCGCATATATCAGAAATTTGTTGTGAATCATTGAGAGCTGAAACTCTTGGCATAATATTTTTTCCAAAAGTGCCAGCAGAGCTTAAAACGTGGGAATAATTTTTTGCACACTCGGATATTAAAGGAGCAATGTTTTCAGCCAAACCCCCATCTAAATCTCCACTTGCAGAAATTACTTTTGTAACACCTTTTATGTTCTGAGCCTTTTTAATTACTTCTTCTGAATCTTCAAGTATAAGTATATCAACTTCATTACTAATTTTATGTGCAGCTGAAATGGCAGATAATGTCCCTCTATCAACGTTTACTCCATTTGGTTCGGCTATAACTAAAATCGACATTATATTATCCCCACTTCTTCTTTTAAGACATTAATTAGTTCGTCAACATCTGCCACTTTGCGTCCCCCAGACCTGACCGCAGGTTCTTCTACTTTTAAGGTTTCTAAGCGAAGAGTAACATCTACGCCTGTATCAGTAACAGGCATCTCAATTATTTGCTTCTTTTTTGCCTTCATTATATTTGGTAAAGAAGCATATCTTGGCTCATTCAACCTCAAGTCCGTTGAAACTACACAAGGTAAATTCATTTTTAAAGTTTCTAAGCCTCCATCTATTTCTCTAGTTATTTGCAATTCATCACTACTGACTTCTAATTTTGAAGCAAAAGTTCCTTGTGGCCAATTTAAAAGTGCAGCTAACATTTGTCCCGTCTGATTTGAATCATCATCTATTGCTTGCTTACCTAAAATAACTAAATCAACACCTTCTTTATCTACTATATATTTTAATATTTTTGCTACGGCCAAAGGTTCTGTATTAGACTCATTTAATATATGAATTCCTCTATCACCACCCATAGCAAATGCCGTTCTTATAGTTTCTTGAGAACCTTTATCTCCTATAGATGTGATTATTATCTCTTCCGCTTTACCTGCTTCTTTTAACCTAACTGCTTCCTCTACGGCAATTTCATCAAATGGATTCATGGACATTTTTACATTATTTGTTTCCACTGCAGACCCCTCAGAGTTAACCCTAATTTTTACGTTATAATCAATCACTCTTTTTACCGGCACTAAAATTTTCATTATTTTTCCTTAATCTGAATTTTCTTATTAGATATATATAATACTAATATAAAAAAATAAAATTTAATTAGAAAATAAATAAGCTGTTAATAAAATTAAAGCAATTGCTAATCCTTGGAGTATAACTCTAGCTCTCATTAATTTATTACTCCATTTTTTATTAAACTCTCCGCCTTTTAACATAGAAATAATTCCAATAAATAAAACTATAAGAACTGCAAATAATACTAACAAAATTGTATAAGGAAGCATCAAATTTAAAAAATCTATCAAAAATTATATCCTATAAATATTAAATTTATTTAATTAAACTTAAAAGATTTAATATATTTTCTTTTCCAAATAAATCAATCACATCTTCTCTTTTTAAGCCGGAAGCCTTTAATGATTTTATAGTTTGTGCTCTTGTTCTTTTTGATAATCTAACTCCATTAGAGTCTAGAATTAAGGGGTGATGAAGGTATTTAGGGGATTTAAGACCTAATAATACTTGTAATATTTTATGTACATGTGTGGCATTTACTAAATCTTCTCCTCTGGTTACTAATCCTATTCTTTGAATATGGTCATCTAATGTAGCTGATAAATGATAGGACGTAGGAGTATCTTTTCTAGCTAAAACTACATCTCCTATTATTCCAACAGGAACTGTATGTTTTCCTAATCTAATATCATTCCAAAATAAATTACCAAATTTTTTAGATGCTGCCCTTATATTTAATCTCCATGCATAACTTATATTCTGTTCTATCTTAGCTTTACGTTCTTCTGGAGATAACCTCCTACAGGTTCCAGGATAAATAGAGTGATCTTCTTCATGAGGAGCATTACCTGCTCTCATAATTTCGGCTTTAATTTCAGAACGAGAACAAAAACATGGATAAACCATATCTAATTTTGCGAGTTCATTAATAGCGGCTTTGTAATCTTCCATATGATTAGATTGATGCCTTATCTCTTTACTGAAGTTAATTTGCAACCACTCTAAATCCTCATATATTGACTCTTCAAAAAGCTTACTTGACCTTTGAGCATCTATATCTTCTATTCTAAGTATAAATTTACCACCAAGCTTTTTTGCAACTTCGTATGCAAACAAAGCTGAAAATACATGTCCTAAATGCATATGACCAGTAGGGCTAGGGGCAAAACGAGTATTATTTGAATATAAATTTAGTTCCATTTGCTTTTTAAATTACTTATTAATGTTTTATAAAAAATAAATAGAGATATAATATAATTAAGTTTAATGAAAGTTTTAGTTATGAAAAATGAATTTTTAATTGATGGACCAAGTTTAAAACCTATAAGCGAAGAAGCTAAAATGTTAATAATATTTTTTCATGGTTGGGGTTCTAATGGAGACGATTTAATTCAATTAGCTCCATTATTTGCAAAGCATTTTCCTTCCGCCTACTTCCTTAGTCCTAACGGACCAGAAGAATGCCCTCAAAACCCTTTCGGTGGAAAACAATGGTTTGGATTAGATTTTAATAGTGATGGTTCCATAGATAGAAGTAAAATGCCGGAAAAAGTTACTTTAGCTGCAAAGCCAGCAAAAAAATACATTAAATATTGGCAGAATCAGTTATCTTTATCAGATGATAAAACTATTCTAATAGGTTTTAGTCAAGGCTCTATGTTAAGCTTGGAAATTGGTACGGATAATTTGCTCGGAGGATTACTCTGTTATTCTGGGTCATTTATCAAAAAAGAGAGACCACTTACAAAAAATCATAAAATAATGCTTATTCATGGTGAGTCAGATGAAGTTATTCCGGTTGAAAGCATGCTAAATGCACAATCAATATTAAACGATTTAGGAGCGAAGGTAGAAAGCCATATTTCTAAAAACCTTGGGCATAGCATAGATGAAGACGGAATTAATAAGGGTATTGAATTTATAAAAAGATGTAATATCTTATAGATTGTATGTATTTTTTATTATTTAATAATATAAAAATGAAAGATTAATATATGAAAGAATATCCCGCACTAATATTAAATGCAGATTATCAACCAATAAGTTATTTTCCTCTTTCATTATGGAGTTGGCAAGACTCAATAAAAGCAGTTTTTTTAGACAGAGTTAATATAATAGCTGAGTATGAATCCGAAGTAAGGTCTTCCTCCTTTTCTATGAAAATTCCTAGCGTGATAGCATTAAAAAAATATATCCCTATTTCAAAAAAGCCTCCTTTTACAAGATTTAATCTCTTTTTAAGAGACAATTTTTCTTGTCAGTATTGCGGTAATATTTTTAGTAGTAACGATTTGACCTTTGATCACGTTACTCCGAAATCTAAAGGTGGAAAAACACGATGGGAAAACGTCGTAGCTGCCTGCTCAAAGTGTAATCTTAAAAAGAGTGACTTATTATTATCAGAAGTAAATATGAAGCTTATTAAAAAACCATTTACTCCTAGTAATTCTCAACTTCAAGTAACTGGAAAAAAATTTCCACCTAATTATTTACACAAAAGTTGGATGGATTATGTTTACTGGGATTCTGAATTAGAAAAAAATTAAGGCAACATTTTACCAAAATTTTGAATTTCTGGAAGACACCAAGTAGTAGTATTTTCTGCTGGAATCTCGAATACATTTAAAGTCATCGAAATTAAATGATAATAACCACATATAGCCACTATATCTATAATAGAATTCTTTCCTAACAAATTATAGGCCGTGTTAAATGTTGAATCCGATACCTTTTTATTAATATTAACTTCAGCTACAAAATCATAAACTGCTTGTTGTTTATTATTCTCAAAAATTGGTCTTTCTGCATTGGCAATTTTTTCTACATATTCTTTTTTTATACCGTTCTTTATAGCTAATGGTACGTGCTGCTCCCATTCAAATTGGGATGACCAACATCTTCCAGTAATAATTATAACTAGTTCTGATAGACTTGGTGGCAAACTACTTTCAAATCTCGCATATTTACCTACCTTCTGCGCAATTTCAGCAAATTTTGGGTTATTCAACCAAACTTTAATTGGCCCAACCACACTTCCTCTTGGCCCATTTAAAATTTCATTATATATTTTCAACTGTTCTTCATTAAGATCTTCGACAGTCCAGTTTTCTATTCTTTTCATTTATACCCTCTGTGGAAATTATTCTTTATAACCTTCTAATAACCAAATTTTATATTTTTGATTTTTTTGATTGCTTATATTTCTATAAAGATCTTTTAAAAAAGTTACCTTTTGAAAGCTAGAAGAAAAATGTTGATTATTGGGTTCAGATGAAACCATAATACCAATTTCATTTTTTAAATCACTATGACTTGTAACTAATTCATAATGATCATGAATATAGCCATCTGCATTCCAGCGGACCCAATTTTTAGGTTTATTTTTCATATAATATAATAGCTCGGCCATTACACGCCTATCATCCGTTACTAATACCGCTTTAGGATAACTTGCATATACCTTTGAAACTTCTAATCCTAAATTGGACCATCCCCTATATTTTTTAAAAGGGTCTAAACCAAAATTATGTTGGCTCGATAAAGGAATTAATACTGCAAATAATAAGCCAATAGAAATTATTCCGTAATATATAACTTTTATTCTCGGCCAGTATCTTATTATTTGTAATGAAACTAATACAGTAGCAGGTATATATGATATTGCAGCCCAATTAGCATGTGCTCTTGAAATAAATGCCTGGACCATAACCAGAAATAAAGGAGTAAAAGTCAAAAATATAAGAATTTTTTCCTCTACTGGTAACTTCTTATAACTATATAATATAGAAAATAAAACTATTAATGTAATTGGCCCAAAAACAATAAATTGTTCCAAAAAGAATTTAATTAAATTTCTGAAACCGCCACCTTCTCCATTAATATTTGCATTTGCTAAAGTATGTTGTGCCGTAATAAAGCTATTAATATAGTTCCAATGCAAATGATTAAATATTAAAGTTACAAAGACAAAAACTATAAAAAGTAAATGTAAAAAAGAAAAATTATTTTTAAGTTTTATTAATATTTTTTTTTCAACTATTATAGCAATAATTATGGCAATAATAGGATATATAATTGCATATTTAGATAAAAATCCTAGAGATAGAGTTAAACTAAGTAAAAGATAATATAACTTTTTATTATCTAAAAATATAATGCAACTGAAGGCCCAAAGAGCAATTGAAGTAAAAAAAAGTAATGGTACATCTGTACTGATAAAACCTGAAGAAAGACTGATACCGGGTATTAAAATCCATATGGAAGCCGCAATAAAACTAGCATTCTTATTTTTACTAAAATTTAAACATGTTAGACCTATAAAGAAAGCTGATATAGAATGAAGAATTGGAGAACTAATTCTTACACATACTTCTGCATTCCCACATATAGTGGTAAAAATACTTAAAAGCCATGCCAAAAAAGGAGGTTTAGAATAGTACCCCCAATCTAAATTTTCAGACCATGTCCAATATTGTGCTTCATCAAACCCTAAATCTAAATTTGCGTATAACCATAAAAAAGTACGCAATAGGAATACAACTGTAAGAAAAATTAATAGTGATAAGTATGTCCTAAATTTATTATAAAACATATAAATCATAACTGATCTTTAATAGATCTCTTTCTGATTAAATATAAATTTCTTGAATAAATAAATAATCCAGCACCTTGCCCTACAATAAAAACAGGGTCTTCTTTATAAATTGCATATGCAAATAATGTAGCTCCACCCAGCAAAGAAAAATACCAAAAACCGAGAGGTATAATACTTTGTTTTTTAATTTCTGACATAACCCATTGAACAATAAATCTAGCAGAAAAAAAACCTTGTCCTACAAAACCTATAATCATCCATATTAAGTTTTTATCCATTATCTGCTCCTTTATTTTTTAATTTTCTTTATCTTTTAGTTTTATAGGGAATGAAGACCTTTTTATTAACCATGATACACCATATAAATCAAGTAATCCTACTCTAAACCTTTGCCAATTACTATATTTTGAAACTCCTGCTATTCTACTCCTATGAGACACTGCGTGTGATATTACAGATCCTCCATTCCTTCGAGTCAACGCAGGAAGAAACCTATGTATATGATCAAAATAAGGTAAACTCAAAAATAAGCTACGGGTAAATATTTTTATTCCACAGCCACTATCAGGTGTAGCGTCACTCAAAATGTATTTTCTAAACCTTTGGGCCAATAATGATGCGTATCTTCTAGACCAAGTATCTTTTCTATTCTGTCTATGTCCTATAATTAATAAATCCTGATCACCTTTATTCTCTTCCCAAATTTTCATCATAGGAATAATATCTTTTGGGTCATTTTGTCCGTCACCATCTAGTGTTACAATTATATTATTATTTGCATTCTTAATACCAGTAAGTAATCCAGCACTTTGCCCATACTGTTTGGAATGCTTTATTAACAAAATACGCTCATTTACAGCGTCTTTTTTTCTTAAAATTAAATCACAAGTTAAATCATTTGAATTATCATCAATAATAATAATTTCTCCCCCAATTTTATTTATTACTGGAAGAATCTCGTCTATGAGCTCAATAATATTTCCTTCTTCATTATAAACTGGTATAACTACTGATATTTTAGAATTCATATTATTAACCTTATTTTATTTATTTAATTCATTAAGTTTTCTAGTTACTAAATTATATTCTTCTGTTCCTTCCGACAACTGAATTAATATTCTATTCAATAATTTTTTTGCTTCATCAAAGTTATTTAATAAAATTTCATTATCTGCCTTTACCCATAATCCTAAAAGATAGTTTTCATCTTTTAATAGAATTGCATTAAATAGATTAATTATTTTTTCATCAACTGGTTTATCTTTTTGACTATTTAATAACATTGATTCAGCTAATCCTTTTAAAGAATCTAAATTTTTTTCATCTAAAGCATATGCTTTTTCATATGCCTTAACCGCTTCTCCAAATTGCCCTAATACTATGTAAGAACGCCCCAATCTATTCCATTCAGCTATATTGGAACTATTTGATGTATACAATCTTTCAGATAACCCAGCTACCATCTCTTTTATTCTTGCATTTTCAATATCAAATTCATTTTTAAATATTTGATTTACCTGTGACTCAATTTGATTTTTCCAAAATGCATTTTCTGGAGCAGATATTATTATTTCTTGCCATACTTTTTTTGCTAATTCTTTATTACCCTCTTGATAGTCATACAGGCCTATATAAAACCTAGTTAAAGCCCCCACTTCAGTCTCTATATTTGATAGCTTAGCTGCTTTTTCAAACACTACTTTTGCTTCTTTAGTCACAAATAATTGTTCTTCTTCTTTAATAGTATTTTGAATAATTGTTTCACCGTAAGATAAGTAAATAGCTGCATTTAATTTATCATTAAAATTATTAATTATGTATTTCCATGTATTGATGGCTTCTTCCAAATTATCTATAGCAACCAGCGTATTAGCTTTTAAAATATATAATTCTATATTATCGTCTGTAAGAGATATTCTATTATCTATATCTTTAATTGCCCTTTCATAAAAAATAGAAGGGACGTTAATTTCATTTCTTTCAGAAAGAGGTAAATCTGGAAGGCCTGGCTGGCCATTATAATAATAAAATAAAAAAGAAAATAGTACCATTAAAGGCACACACAAAATTGTAATAATTTTTGTAAGATTTTTATTACTACTTTCTTCCTGAAAGTCTTGAGTAATACTATATTTTAAAACTCGCTTTGAAAGTTCGTTCTTCATAGTATCAAATTCTTTTTCATTAATTATTCCATCTTGAAAGTCTTTATTAATTTCATTAAATTGATGCTTAAAAATATTTTTATTAACCTCTGAAACTGAAAAAGTTACACTAGACTTTTTAATATAAAAAATGATTGCCAGTGAAATCAATATTGTAAATATCAAGACTATTAGTAAGAATATAATCATTCTAATATGTCTCTATTTAATATTTTTTTTAATTTTTCTTTTTCAACTTCTGATAAAATAGAAGTTTCTTCTTTTTGGGAGGTTTTTTTTCTCAGAAATAAAAAAGTTAGAAAAAAACCAAATAAAACAAAAATGAAAGGAGCAGTCCATAATAAAATATTTTTTATTGTAAAAGTTGGCTTTAGTAAAATAAATTCTCCGTACCTTTCAACTAAAAATTCTTTTATTTCTTCTTTAGATGAACCCTCTTCTAATTTATCTAGAACTAATTTTTTTAAATCTAAAGCTAGGGGAGCATCAGAATCTAATAATGATTGGTTTTGACAAACTAAACACCTAAGTTCTTCGTAAAGCTCTTTAGCCTCAATATTATTTACTTTTAAAGCTTCCTGTGAATGCACCAGAGAAATACTAAAAATAATATAAAAAAAAATTAATATTATAAGCCTCAATTTATTCTCGCTTAATTTTATTTAATATTGGCAAAATGATATCATTCATATCATATTCTAATATCGGACCTACATGCTTGTATCTTATTTTTCCACTGGCATCTATAATAAAAGTTTCCGGAACTCCATAAACACCTAAATTAATTGCCTGAGTTCCATCTTCATCTCTTCCAATAGCGTAAAAGGGATTTCCATTCAATTTTAATACATTAATAGCATCCGTTTTATCATCTTTATAATTTATGCCAAATATTTTAATATTATGTTCATCACTCATCTTCATTAAGAATTCATGTTCTATTTGACAAGGAGCACACCAACTTGACCATATATTTACTAATGAAGGCTCTCCAATAAATAATAAATTTTCTTTATTAAATAATTTATAACTATCAAGTTGATTTAATTTAACTGAAGGAAAACTTTTATCCAACAATACTGAAGGCAATTTTGAAGGATCCTTATCCAAAATTAACTGTCTGGCAAAAAATATCACTAAAATAAAAAAAAATAATAGTGGTAAGTATAAATATATTTTTCTCATTTATATATAGTTTCTGGATTTATTTTTACAGAATAGCCTAATCTATGTTTTCTATCTGTTAGAGATAAAATACCACCTAATGCCATACACATAATACCAAACCAAATCCAGTTTATAAACGGAGAGTAATATACTCGTAGTGAAAAGGTTTCATCATTTTGTAAATTTTCCCCTAATACAACATATAAATCAAAAATCACATTAGACATTATTGCTGGCTCGCTTGTATTAACTTGTGACGCAGGGTAAAATCGCCTTTCTGGAAATAAATATTCATTATTTTTTCCCTCTCTAATAACTTCAAATTTTCCTCTTTCCGCTACCCAATTAGGGCCATTTACTTCTATAATATCTAAAAACCTCAATTCTATATCATTTATAAATACTGTTTCCCCTTTTAAAATAGGTTGTTCAATATCTATACGCCAAGCACTAGAAACTGTTACACCTATTACAAATATTGCTACTCCTATATGTGCCAAACTCATACCGTATGCTGATCTAGGTAATTGAATAGCTCTTTTAAAAAATTTATTGAAAGATAATTTTGTACCCACTTTAATAAAAAACTCATAAATAGTCCCTAGTATTAGCCATAAACCGAGAAATAATCCTAAGAAGGCTGATGCAGATCCTCCATAGATAAAAACAAAAATAGCAGTAAATAATATTGAAAATATAAATACCGCTATAACCCTCTCAATAATATTTTCTAATTTTGCTCTTTTCCATGATAACATTGGGCTAAAGGCACACAGTAAAATCGCAGGAACCATCAAAGGAACAAAAACAGCTTCAAAATAAGGTGGGCCAACTGAAACTTTAGAATTATTAATTGCATCTATAAAAATTGGATATAGTGTTCCAAGCAAAACAGTAGCGGCCGAGGATGCAAAAATAATATTGTTAATTACTAATGCACCTTCTCTACTTATTGGTTGGAATAAACTTCCTGATTTTAAAGAAGCTGCTTTTTTTGCAAATAGCGCTAAAGCCCCCCCAGTAAAAAATATTAAAAGCATTAAAATATATAGTCCTCTTGAAGGATCAGATGCAAAAGCGTGAACAGAAATTAAGACTCCAGATCTAACTATAAAAGTGCCTAATAAACTGAGAGAAAAAGCAATTATTGCCAATAAAATTGTCCATGCTTTCAAAGTATCTCTTTTTTCTGCAACTATTGATGAGTGTAATAAAGCAGTTGCTGCCAGCCATGGCATAAAAGAGGCATTCTCAACAGGATCCCAAAACCACCATCCTCCCCACCCTAATTCTCTGTATGCCCACCATGAACCAAGTGCAATCCCAATAGTTAAGAATACCCATGCTATTAAAGTCCAAGGTCTTACCCATTTTACCCAAATAGTATCAACTCTTCCAATCAATAATGCCGCTATAGAAAAAGAAAATGTTACTGATAAACCTACATATCCTAAATATAAAAAAGGTGGATGAATAGCCAATCCAAAATCCTGTAAGATAGGATTAAACCCTTCTCCTTCTATTTCAGGAAAAAATAATCGTATAAATGGATTTGAAGTAAATAAAATAAAACTAACAAAGGATGAAGCAATTAAGCCTTGGCAAGATAATACTAGTGAAATTAACTTTATAGGAAGTCTTTTTCCAAAGAATGCAACAGCAGCACTATAAAATGTTAGTATTAAAACCCATAAAAGCAATGACCCTTCATGATTACCCCATACCCCCGAAATTTTATAAATCAAAGGTTTCAATGAATGAGAATTATTTGCAACTAATGAAACTGAAAAATCAGAAATAATATATGCATATGTAAGAGATGCAAATGACAAAAAAACTAAAATAAAACTTAAATATGCTGTAATATAAGAGGTTCTCATTAAACCTATAGAATTATATCTCGCCCCTAAAGCAGGAACTATAAATTGAAATAAAGATATAGTAAGAACTAATGCTAAGCAAAAGTGTCCTAATTCTATTACCATAATTCTAGTCCTCTCCTTGCCAATTGCCTGTTTTCTTTAGAGCATCTGCTACTTCTGGTGGCATATAATTTTCATCGTGTTTAGCTAGTATTCGATCAGCAATAAAAACCCCATTTTTATTTAACTTTCCCTCGCATATTACTCCTTGTCCCTCTCTAAACAAATCTGGAAGTATTCCAGTATACTCAACAACCAAATGATTTTTTCCATCTTCAACTATAAATTCTATCTTCGATTTTTTCATAGAAACTATGGACTCTGTTCTAACTAATCCACCTATCCTAATAACCTTATTATCAATATTTTTTATTTCTGATAACTCCGTTGGTGAGTAAAAATATATTAATGAATCTCTACTTGCAGATAGGATTAAAAAACCAGATACAGTAATAGCTATAAATGCTAAAAATATAACTGACAGTCTTTTACGTCTCTTAAGTTTTGCAATATTCATTTTTTTTGTATGGTGTTATCAGGTTTATTATCAAATTTTTCTAAATTATTATTAGCTTTTTTATATGCCCTAATACTAAATATGCCAATTACTAATAAAACAAAAAAAGTAAATAAGTATGCTGCATATACATATATAAAATGTTGTTCCATAGTAACCCTAATTTAAATTTAATTTTTTTATAAATAATTTTTTTAGTTTTCTTTGATTTAATTCAGTTTGAACATTTATCAATAAAAATGAAAAATAAAAAAATAAAAAACCAACTGCCATTAAAATTAATGGGATCATCATATCAACATGAATACTAGGTCCATCTAATTTTATAACACTTGCTGGCTGATGGAGAGTATTCCACCAATCTACTGAAAACTTTATTATAGGCAAATTAAAAGCTCCAAATAAAGTTAGTATTGCTGCAGCACGAGCCCCTTTAAATTCATCTTCAAAAGCTTTGACTAAAGCAATATGTCCCATATATATTAAAAATAATATAAATACTGACGTCAGCCGTGCATCCCATACCCACCAGGTGCCCCAAGTTGGCTTACCCCATACAGAACCAGTAACTAATGCTATTAAAGTAAAAGCAGCTCCAATAGGAGCACTACTTTTTGATAGAATATCAGCTAAAGGATGTCTCCAAACTAATGAAAACAAACTCATAATTGTCATACTTAAATATACCATCAATGCCATCCAAGCAGCAGGCACATGAACATACATTATTCTCACTGTTTCTCCTTGCTGGTAATCAGGAGGAGAATTAAATAAACCAAACCATAAGCCTATTATTATAAAAATGCTCATTATTACTAACAAATAAGGATATACATTTTTTGCAAATATTCTGAACCTTGATGGATTAGCTAAAAAATTGAATGTATTACTCATAATAAACTATTACTCCCATCCTAAACGAATAGATCTTGAAGCTAAAAAAGGAGAAATTAATAGAGAGATAGGTAAAATTGCTGATAATGCATATATATGTCCTGTTCCTCCTAAACCAGAAATTTCAGCCGTAATTGCTCCCGATCCTAATATTAAAACTGGTAACATTAATGGTAACAAAACTAGTGCTGTAAGAACTCCTCCTTTACCTATAGCGCAAGACAAAGCTGCTGGTGTTGCTCCTATTAAAGTTAGAGAAGGGGTTCCTAATAAGAGAGTTAATGCTAATATCCACCAATACTGGAAATCTAAACCAATTATTAATGACAAAATAGGTGATAATAAAACTATCGGAAGCCCATTAGTTATCCAATGCGCGAAACATTTCGACAAAACAATCAATTCCATTGATATACCTGATAGAACAATTTGTTCTAAAGAACCATCTTCAAAATCAGACCTAAATAACCTATCTAATGATAGCAAAGATGCAAACAGTGCAGCCATCCAAATAGCTCCTCCCGAAATGGTAGTAAGTAAATTTGATTCTGTACCTGAAGAAAGAGGAAACATTATAATTGCTAATAAATAAAATAAAATAGCTGCACCAGCATCGCTAGCACCCTTTATTACTAAATAAATATCTCTTTTAACTAATTTAAAAAATAATCTCATTTTACAATCATATGTTTCTTCGTAATATTGTTACTAAAAATCAACTTAAAGAATATTCTTTGACATTTGGTATATCAAATTTTTCATGAGTTGCACAAATTACAGCTCCTCCTGCATTTACATGCTCTCCAATTATTGACATAAGTATACCTTTGCTCTCTTCATCTAAATATATGGAAGGTTCGTCCATAATCCAGACTTTAGCTGGACAAAAAGATAACCTAATTAAACTTAATCTTCTTTTTTCCCCGGCTGATAGCCATGAAGCAGGACAATCTAAAAATTTATCAAATGAAAATATTTTTAATGATTCTATAAATACATGTTCATCAACAGACCAAATATCCTTAAAAAAATTTAAATTTTCTCTAACCGTCAATGATCCTTTAATAGCATCAAAATAACCTAACCATGATATTAAAGGTTTTTCTGAATAATAAGCGGGCACGACTTGCTCACCATACCACAGAAGCTTTCCACTGGTAATCGGGTAAAAGCCTGCGATACATCGTAATAAAGATGTTTTACCTGATCCATTTTTTCCGGTAATCATAATACTTTCACTTGAATCTAGAGAAAAATTTAAAGCAGAGAATATACTACGACCACTTCGTTCAAAAGATAAATCTTCAGCATATATTATATGTTTATTGATCATTTTCTATATCTAACATTATTCATAAGTTCTAGTATCTTCAATGACTAAACCGTCATTTGAGATTTCATTTTTAGATACTATTTCCACCTCTGCTCTTAGTTTTATCTCAGCTTTTATTTCTTCTTTAATTAATTGCTCGAGTCCACTTTCTTTTTCGGATACCTCTACTAACATTTTAAGAGTATCTTTGTGATCAATATTACCTACAACAAGCCTTAATTTAGAAACTTTACTTAATTTTTTAGATATTTTAGCAATTTGCTCTGGTCTTACAAACATACCTCGTACTTTAGTAGTTTGATCTGCTCTTCCCATCCAACCCTTAATCCTCATAGCAGTTCGTCCACAAGAACTTTGTTCTTTAATAACAGCTGATAAATCTCCTGTAGCAAACCTAAATAATGGGTATTCATCGTTTAAGTTTGTTACAACCAATTCTCCTACTTCTCCATCGGCCAAAACTTCCTCAGACCCTGGTCTTACTATTTCAACAATTACCTCTTCATCACAAAACATTCCATCATTTTCCCATGTTTCATAGGCAACTAATCCTAAATCAGCAGTTCCATAAGACTGTAGCACTGGACAGCCGAGTTCACTTAAAACCTTCTTTAACGAAGGAGGGCAGGCTTCTCCTCCTACTAATCCTGTCTTTAAAGATGAAACATCTATATTACTCTCTTTTCCTTTTTCCAAAATTGTTTTTAAAAAAGAAGGCGTACCTACATACCTAGTAGGTTTTAGATTATTTATAGCTTGAAGTTGTTGTTCTGTATTACCTATACCGCCAGGAATTACACACGCTCCTATATGGTTTGCACCCTGCTCCATCATTTCTCCTGCAGGTGTCAAATGATAAGAAAAGGTATTATAAACTATATCTTCCTTATTAAACCCTGCCGCTCTCATTGCTCTAGACATTCTCCAAAAATCATCGCCCCCCCCAGGATCATAAATTGGACCGGGAGAAACAAATAAATTTTTAAAATCATTTATAGGTTTTGTATTAAGCCCACCTAAAGGTGGTAACTTGCTTTGTAAAGTTGATAGTTCAGATTTTCTTAATATTGGAATTTTTTTTAAATCATTTTTATCTAATATTTGCATAGGAATAATATCAGAAAGTATTGATTGCCATCCTTTTGAATTATTTTTTGCATTATCTAATATAACCTGTAATTTATTGAACTGATCATTATTTCTTTCATCTACAGATCGTCTCTCTAAATCTATATTTTTTTCATTCATATTAATATTCCTGTTAACTTATTATTTTTAGTTTTTTATTTTGCTTTATAAGTATTTATATAACATCTATAAAACCATACATCTATAATAGTTTTATATACGTATCTTTTAAGTAAAGAACAAATAGAGATACGAGATGACAGAAAATAGAAAAAATGAATCACTGTTAAATAGTAGCTTTCTTTCACGCTCTATGAAGTCTCCTTTATTGTCTAAAGATCAAGAACAATCCTTAACTAAGTTATGGAAAAACAATAAAGACCCAGCAGCACTTGAAAAAATTATACTTTCATACAGCAAACTAGTTATAAGAATAGCCTCTCAGTTCAAACACTATGGTCTACCATTTAATGATCTTCTTCAGGAAGGACATATTGGATTATTACTTGCACTAGAAAAATTTGATCCGTCCAGAGATTTGCGGTTTTCCACATACTCTAGGTGGTGGGTTAAAGCAACTATACAAGAATATGTTCTAAAAAATTGGTCAGTGGTAAAAACTGGATCCAGCTCAGCTCAGAAGTCACTATTTTTTAATTTAAGAAGATTTAAAGTTAATGGAGTAATAAACAACAAAGAAAGAAAAAGAATGGCAAGCTTATTAGGTGTAAAGGAAAAATTTATATCTGATAGAGAAAATCATATCCTCATGAAAGATGCTTCTTTAAATTCTCCTTTAACTTCTGATACAGTTGAAGAATGGCAAAACTTTTTAGTCAATAAAAATCAAGATAGCCCTGAGGAGGCTTTTATAAAGAATGATGAAAAAGTTAGAAAAAAGAAATGGCTTACACAAGCATTAGATTCACTAAATGATAGAGAAAAAATTATAATTAACTCTCGTCATATATGTGAAAGCCCTTCAACTTTAGAAGAAATAGGTAATAGTCTAAAAATAAGTAAAGAAAGAGTACGCCAAATAGAATCTTCAGCCATAAATAAGTTAAAACTAAGAATAAAAAATTTAGTACTCGAAAAAGAAAATATTTCTAATAAAAAGAAACTGTGTAGTTTTTCTAATTAGCCTTGAAGAGTATCTAATATTTGGCCATCACCATCGAATAACGCGGCGAAAACTTGATCCTCTCCACCATCTAAAGTTACTCCAAATTTTCCTGAACCTATTCCTCCTCCTTTAGGATCATAACCTCTAACTATTCTTAATACATTTTTGTAGGGTTCGTCTAAATCAGTGAACCCTCCTCCCCACCAAAGTTCCTCACTTTGGTTTTCTAAAGGTTTATCTCTAGCTAATCCAGCTGAAACAAATAAAAGGGTTTTATCCTCATTAAATGCTAAGCGCTTTAGAGAGCTCATATAATTTATATGTCCAGGGTGACTATCTATCGCCATATTGATTTCAACTGATGCTCTAGATAATGCTCCCGCACCATCCCTAGCTGCATGGTGTAATAAAGAAGAATTAACACCATATGACTCTAAAATTTTATCTAGCCCTCTGCTATACATCCAGTCCACTAATTCTAAAGGATTAGGAGACATATGAAGTTCCCGTGATTTATCTAGTAACTCTTCATAACAACCCCTTAAAAATACTATATCATTTATATCAAAAGAACTATTAGTCATAAAAATTGACCTTAACTTAAGCGCCATATCTATAACTTTTTTAGACTCATTGATTTCATTAATATTACGTCCTAATAAGTTACCAGTAAAAACTAACCTATCTTTTAAATCAGACTTTTCTATAATTTGATTACATATTGTTTGAAATTGTTTTGCTTTTCCATTCACTGCACCAATCACCCAGACTCTGGTTAACTTCCCCAAATTATGATTACGAGCATTATGATATATATTTTTTTCATAATCTGTATGAGCATTTATTTCAGGGCTGCTCATAAAAGACAATCTTTCATTTATGTACTTGCCTTAAGATTTTCTTCAGTTTTTTTTATGGCATCTTCTATAGCTATATCATTTACAGCCACTAATTCTCTTGCAAAGCGATCTAGTGCCATTTCGTATAGTTGTCTTTCACTATAAGATTGTTCAGGGTCTCCCTCTCCCCTATATAAGTCCCTTAAAACTTCTGCTACAGAGACCGGATCCCCTTTATTTAATTTATCTTTGTAATCTTTTTCTCTTTTTGCCCACATTGTTTTTCTAATACGCGCTTTACCTTTTAAAGCAGTTAGAGCTTTTTTCATTTCATCTTTCTCAGAAATAGACCTTAACCCTAACTCATTCATCTTATCAATTGGGATTCTTAATGTCATTCTTTCCTGCTCAAAAAAAACTACTAAAAATTCAGTTTTCTTTTTTAATATAGTTTGAACTTCATAATCTATAGCTTTACCCAAACCATGCTTAGGATATATTAAATAATCTCCAACCTCATATTTATTTTCTATTTTTTCCATTATTTCCTCTTTTATATTAATCACCCGGCTTATCAGAATAAAACTTTTCGAATTTATTTTCTACTCCTTGGTATTCTTCTGCATCACTTAATTGATCCTTTTTCTCAGTAATATTAGGCCATATATTTGATTGAGTTGCATTTAAGTCGGCCCATTTTTCTGCTTCTGAATCAGAATCAGGCAAAATAGCTTCTGCAGGACATTCAGGTTCACATACTCCACAATCTATGCATTCATCCGGGTTAATTACTAACATATTCTCGCCTTCATAAAAACAGTCTACTGGACATACTTCAACGCAATCCGTAAATTTACATTTTATGCAACTTTCCGTAACAACATAAGTCATTAAATATACCTCTCTAAATGTTTAATAATTTAATTTTTTTAAAACTCTCTGCTTAGCTTCAATTCTATCTCTATCTTCCACATGAATAAGGCCTGCAATTCTTCTAATAAGCATATCTTCTGCAGCGTCCAATTCACCGTCAACATATGCTAATTCCCATAACATCTCAAGCAAACTAATTCTTTTTTCATTGTCCCAAGATTCTTTGATTACTCTTGTAAAACCATATAATTGAGCAGCATTTTCAGCTAAATTTTTTCCCTCTAAATAAATTTTATTAGCTTCATTTTCATCAACATTAAATTGTTTTTGTATCAAAACTAATATTAATTTTTTCTCATTGTCATCAAAAACACCATCCATTGAAGCCGCCTCACATAAAAGTGCAGTAGCAGCCACTTTATATTCATCATCAGATGAATCTATTTTAACATTTGTATTTTTAAAAATATTTTTAAAAGAAGTGAACATGATATCATCCATATTTAATTAAAAATCTATGAAATATTATTCTACTTACAGCCTATTAACATACAATAAATAATTTTTCTAGATGACATTTTAATTTATAGTTAAATTTTCTAAAATAGCAAAAGGTGAATTTTTTTTAATTACTTTAATATTATTTTTCTTTTCTTCATTACTTTCTATTAAAAAATATTTGACTGGATTCACTTTATCTTTTTTAAAATTTAAAACATATAAAATTTCTTTTAATTGATGATGAGAAAGATTAAAATTTTTATTAAAATAATTTGTATTTTTCTTATTGGTAAAAAATATTTTTTTATTTTTTGTAATTTTTTTTATTGATTTAATAATATTTTCTATTAATTGAAAATGATAATAATTTTCCCCAATTAAAATAAATTCGTTTGAGTATAATATTTCTTTTGGTGCATTCCTTTTTTTTACTACCTTGTTAATATTTGGATAATCACTTCTAACTTTAGACTCATAAAAAATTTGTCTTAAACTCCATAAATAATTTCTTTGTTTATTTTCAAATATTTTAGGAATCCATATAAATAATTCTCCAATTTCTATACCAGATTTTGATAGAGAACTTTTATCCTTATCACTTAGATTACTAATTATTTTTCTATCTTTATATAATTTAATTGAACCTAAAGATTCATTTAACTGGTATATTATTCCTTTGCTGACTCCATATTTATTTTTTGAATATAAATTAGTTAATGGTAGCATAAAATTAGAAATACTTTTTTTTACGAACTGAGAAAGTCTTTTATTTATATTATTTTTATCAACATCATCTAATAAAATATAATTTGTCAAAAATATTTTAGGATTAATAATCGAAGCACCTCTAATTAATTTAGCCAATAATTGATTTTTCCAATAAATATTCATTTCTTGATCAAAATAGATTTCACTATCTTTACATTTTTGAAACTTTACTACTCTTCTTTTTAACTCGTCATATAAAGTCCTTCTTACTATTTTTAATACTTCTTTTTTATCTTGTGGGTTTTTAGAGACTTCATTTATAAAATTAAAACCCTCTAACCTTCCAATATAATGCCCCTCAACCAAAACTTCATTATTTTTATTAATACTTGCGATAAGCTCATTTTCTACATCTAAGCTTTGTGAAAATTTAGCCATTTTATAATCAACAAATCTCTCAATTAATCCTGCATGTAAAGCATCAGACAATCTATTTTCTATATACCTGGCTCTTTGAGCTAATCCACTCCCACTTTTTATCCAGTCTTTATGATTAGATATATAATTCCAAGTTCGTACATTTGCCAATCTAGTTCCTAAAAGATCTAATTCACCTTTTATATTATTTAGATCATCCAATTTTTTATTTACCCATTTTTCAGGAATTTCGCCTTTCTCTTCTATAAATAAATATATCTTTTCAACGAGTTCTAAATGAGAGTCATCAAAATTCTTGCTATAATCAGGGATTGAACAAATTTCCCATAATAATTTGACTTCATTCTCACCTAATAAATTATATTTAATTGAAGGTCTTTTTGAGAGAGCTTTTAAAAGTCTCTCATCTTCTGCCTCCGGGCTCATGGTTAAATGCGATTTATCGGGCATTAGACTTAAACTTCTCAGCAATGATGGAAGAGAAGAAAAATCTAAATTACTATTTCTCCAAATCATTGAATTAATGCTAGGAAAAGTATGGCTCTCTATAGCATTTACTACATTAGCTGAAAACTCTAGACACTTTGCAGTGATTCCAAAAGAGCCATCTTTTTTATATCTGCCTGCTCTACCTGCTATTTGAGCTAATTCAGAAATAGTTAAAGGTCTAGTAACTCTTCCATCAAATTTTTTAGTTTTTGCAAAGTAAACATGGTTTATATCCATATTTAATCCCATACCTATTGCGTCTGTAGCCACTAAATAGTCTACCTCTCCAGATTCATATAACTCTACTTGTGCATTTCTAGTCTTAGGACTTAAAGCACCTAGTACTACAGCCGTCCCTCCATGTTTTCTTTTTACTAACTCTGCTATTTCATAAACATCATTTATAGAAAATGAAACAATAGCAGACCTTCTCGGTATCCTAGTCAATTTAGTTTTTCCTGTATAAGTAAGAGTTGAAAATCTAATCATTTTTTTTATTAATATATTTGGATACATATATTTTAATATTAGCTCCATACTATCTGAGCCAAGAAACATTGTTTCTTGTTCCCCTCTGTGATTTAATATTTTATCCGTAAAGATATGACCTCTTTCATTATGTGTGCAAAGTTGCGCTTCATCTATAGCAACAAAATCCACATTCAAATTTTTTGGCATAGCCTCAACTGTACAAATAAAATATTTAGCAGTATTTGGAACAATTCTTTCTTCACCAGTAATTAAGGCTACATTCAAAAGACCCTTTTTATTAACTAATTTATCATACACTTCTCTTGCCAATAGCCTTAATGGAAAACCTATTATACCAGAATTATATTGCAGCATCCGCTCAATTGCATAGTGAGTTTTACCTGTATTAGTTGGCCCTAATACAGCTATTAAATTATTTAAAAAATTTTCAGAATTTAAAAAATTATTAGTTGTTAAATTATAATTTAACATTTTAAGATTTCCAATATGACTAAATATATTAACTATATGTAGTAAAAATATATCAAATAAACTAAATTATTTTTATAAAAATTTTACATTTTATTTTTGGGATATAGATGTCTGAACTTTTTCCTCAAATTGAACCTTATGAATGTGGTCTATTAGAAGTAGACAATATTCATAAAATTTATTGGGAAAAATTAGGTAATAGTAAAGGCATTCCTATTTTAGTTTTACACGGGGGGCCTGGAGCAGGGGGAAATACTTCTTTAAGACAATTTTTTGACCCCATTTTTTATAATATTATAATTTTTGACCAAAGAGGATCTGGCAGATCAAAACCTTCTGCTTGCATTCAAAATAATACTACTCAGGATTTAACTAAAGATATTGAAAAATTGAGACTATTTTTAAATATAGATCAATGGATCATTTTTGGAGGTAGTTGGGGATCTTCACTATCTTTAGCTTACGCACAGCAATACCCAAAAAATATAATTAGTATGATTTTAAGAGGAATATTTCTGTGCAGAAAAAAAGAGAAAGAATGGTTTTTAAAAGGTATAAGAACTATATTTCCTGATTACTGGAATAGATTTAGCTCATTCCTGCCAATTGAAGAAAGAAAAGATTTGTTGCAATCATACTATAATAGGCTGACTAGTACAGAACCAAAAATTTTTCTAGAAGCCGCAGTATCTTGGGCAAGGTATGAAGCTAACTGTTCAACATTTCTTCCAAATGCATCTGTATCAGAGGAATTTTTAGATAAAGAAATGGCATTAAATTTAGCTAGACTTGAAGCTCATTACTTTATAAATAATTTCTTCTTAGAGGAAGGCCAATTACTAAAAAATATTAATAATATTTTAAACATAGAATGTTTTATTATCCAAGGAAGGTATGATGCAATTTGTCCTTTGGAAAGCGCTTATGATTTAAAATTAGCATGGCCTAAAGCAAATTTAAAAATTATTGAAGGAGCAGGACATAGTTCTCTAGAAAAGCCAATACAGTCAGCACTAATAGAAACAACAGAAGAAATAAAGAGAAAACTAGGATAACTTTTAATTAAGGAAAACAAATGTTAACAAAGCTATACAATGATCATCTAAAAAATAACAAATATATAGCAAATAATAAAAAGATATATAATTTTGAACCACATATTTCAAATGATTTTGAAAAAGATAAGGTTATATTCTCTAATTTTTGGAAAGAATGTTTAAGAGAAAATGCAAAAGAAGTTAGAAGTATAGTTGAACTTACAAAAAAAATTTTTTTAGATAAGTATTCTTCTAATATTTATAATATTATAACCAATAATAGAAATAAATTTATTAAAATTGATGAATTAATTGCCTCTACTAACAATGTAGTTCCTTATTTAACTCCTGCTAAGGAAGAAATAGAAATAGAGAATAAAAAATTTCTTAAAGATAAAGATGGTATAGAAACTGACCAAGGCTTATTTTTATCTTCTGTTCTTTCAAATACATTAGAAGGAAATCATTTATGCCATTCCATGTTGCTTCCTACGGACTTAGCTCTTGAGAAAGAAGAAGAATTTCAAAAAACTAACAAAGTACAATTTGATGGAGCTAGTGTAGAAAAATTTGGTAAGCATGTTGTAGTTACTCTTGAAAATGGAGAATACCTTAATGCAGAAGATGAGAGAACTCTAATCCCTTTAGAAGCTGCTATCGATTTAGCCCTATTAGATAAAAATAGTGATATTGCAGTATTAAGAGGTGAGGAGGTTAATCATCCAAAATATTTAGGACTTAGAACTTTTGGCGCTGGAATCAATTTAACACATTTATATCAAGGGCAAATATCATTTTTATGGTACATAAAAAGAGATATGGGAGCTGTGAATAAAGTCTTTAGAGGACTCGCTTCAAAGTATTATGGACCTGAAGAATCATTATTTCCTTTAAATGAAAAACCATGGATAGCAACCCTTGATACATTTGCGATTGGAGGAGGTTGTCAATATTTACTAGTTATGGACCATATAATAGCTGAAAAAGGAAGCTATATGACTCTACCCGCCAGAAAAGAAGGTATAATTCCTGGGATGGCTAATTTAAGATTATGGAGATTTACTGGAGATAGAATAGCAAGACAAGCTATTCAAAACGGCTTAACAATTCATTCTGATAGTGCTGAAGGAAAATTGATCTGTGACGAATTAGTAGATAAAGGTTCTATGGATGAAAATCTTCTAAAAACAATTGATGCATATACTAATTCTGGTGTTGTTGGCTCTGCAAGTAATAGAAGGGCCTTTAGGATTGGCCAAGAACCTCTAGAAACTTTCAGAAAATATATGAGTGCATATTGCCATGATCAGGCCTATTGTCATTTTAGTGAAGCACTTATTAAAAACCTTGAACATTACTGGAATGCTGCAACAAGGCCTGTAAAATAAATTACCATGGATGAAATTAAAAACTGGATTGATAAATCAAATAACATAGTAATTTTTACTGGTGCTGGTATAAGTACAGAATCTGGTATTCCTGATTTTAGAAGTCCAGGTGGAATATGGACAAAAATGCGGCCAATAATGTTCAAAGACTTTTTATCTTCTGAAGAAAATCAAATAGAAGCATGGAAAAGAAAATTTGTCATAGATAAGGACATGGAAATTGCAAAACCTAATTTAGGGCATAAAGCCATTGCTAGTTTATATTCTAAAAATAAAATTAGCTATATACTAACTCAAAATATAGATAATTTACACCATGATTCTGGCATCCCTAATAATAAAATCATAGAACTTCATGGAAATAGTACTTATGCAAAATGTCTTAATTGTAATAAAAGATATGAATTATCTTACATAAAAACATTTTTAGAGAGGAAAGATAATAACTATTCTATACCTCCTAAATGTCAAGAATGTAATGGAGTAATTAAATCTGCAACTATATCATTTGGTCAGCCTATGCCAGTTAAAGAAATGCAGATTGCAGAACAAGCCGCAGTTAATTGTGATGTATTTTTTGCAATAGGATCATCACTACGAGTATACCCAGCCGCAAATTTACCTATTCTTGCAAAAAAGAGTGGGGCAAAATTAATAATCGTAAATAGAGAAACTACAGAACTAGACACTTATGCCGACAAAGTGATAAATCAAGAAATTGGGGTTACATTAAATAAGCTATTTAAATAAATTATTTTTTGTAAAAATTAGTTAGTAAAATTTTAAATGGTGGGAACGAGAGGATTCGAACCTCCGACCTATTGATTAGGAATCAATTGCTCTATCCAGCTGAGCTACGTCCCCGTGCTTACCAACCGCACATACGTTCCCACATAATTTATTTTTAACTTATAAAATATAAATTAAACAACTTTTTTTATAATTTTAAAATTATATATTTTCTTTAAAATTAGAGTTGTCTAGTTATTATTCATAAAGTATAATTAAAATTCTGAAATAACTTTAATTTATAAAACTTGTGGGAGTTTAATATGAGTAGTCCGGTTACTTATGAGCGAAAAGAAAATATAGGAATTATTACTGTGAATAACCCTCCAGTAAATGCGTTATCCCAAGCTGTGAGAGCAGGCTTATCAGATTGCTTAAAAGAAGCTATAAATGACTCCTCCGCTGAGGCAGTAATTGTTACTGGAGGTGGGAGAACTTTTATGGCAGGTGCAGATATTTCAGAATTTGGAAAACCTACGATGAGCCCAGATTTAAATTCAGTTATATTTGAATATGAAGATAGCAATAAACCAACAATTGCTGCGCTTCATGGAACTCCATTAGGTGGAGGTTTAGAAGTGTCTATGGGATGTCATTATCGTGTAGCAGATTCTAAGACTTTATTAGGACTGCCTGAAGTAAAACTAGGACTTTTACCTGGAGCAGGTGGAACACAAAGATTGCCTAGATTAGTTGGGCCAGAATTGGCTTTGGAGATGATTACAAGCGGTAATCCCATACCTGCGAATAAAGCTATGAGTGAAGGATTAGTTTCAGAAGTATATGAAAACTCTACACATGAGGAGTTAATAGAAAATGCAATTATATTTGCCAAAAAAATTCTTTCTAATAATACACATCCAAAATCTAGAGATAGGACAGAGAAAATAACAAATATATCGCCAGACATATTTGAGAATGCAATTAAAAAAATTACTCCTAGACTTAGAGGAAGAACAGGCCCACTTCGTTGTATTGAAGCAGTAAGAGGAGCTGTTGATCTTAGCTTTGAGGAAGGGATAAAAAATGAACGAGATCTATTTAAATTATGTCATGACTCAGAAGAGTCTGAAGCTTTAATTCATTCCTTCTTTTCAGAGAGAATGGCCAATAAAATTCCTGGGATGGATAAAAATACGCCACTAAGACCAATAAATAATGCTGTGGTTATAGGTTGCGGAACTATGGGAGGAGGCATAGCTATGAGCTTTGTAAATGCAGGAATTCCTGTAAGTATTATTGAAACATCCTCTGAATTTCTTGAAAAGGGCATGAATGTAATTAAAAATAATTATGCGACAACAGTATCTAAAGGTAGGTTATCACAAGAAAATATGGATAAAAGAATGAGTCTTTTAACTCCTACTTTAGAATGGGATGTTATAAAAGATGCTGATATTATTATTGAAGCTGTTTTTGAAGAGATGGGAATTAAAAAAGAAATATTTACTAAGATTGATAACTTAGCAAAAGATGGTGCTATATTAGCTTCAAATACTTCAACATTAGATATAGACGAAATTGCTGATGCTACTAAGAGGCCAGAAGAAGTTGTGGGCACCCATTTCTTTAGTCCAGCTAATGTAATGAGGCTCTTAGAAATAGTAAGAGGAAGTAGAACAAAAGTTGATATCTTAGCTACATTAATGTCTTTAGCAAAGAAAATTAAAAAAGTAGGTATTATAGCTGGAAATTGTGATGGCTTTGTTGGTAATAGAATGTTTCATCAATATATCATGCAAGCGCATCTATTAGTTGAAGAAGGAGCAACTCCAGAACAAGTAGATTCAGTTGCTGAAAAGTGGGGCTGGGCTATGGGCCCATTTGCTGTAAATGATTTAGCGGGTAACGATGTTGGCTGGTTAATTAGAAAAAGACATAAGGCAGAAAATTATTATGAAGGTAAAAAATATGCTTCAGACGTTGCTGATCGTCTATGCGAATTAGGAAGGTTTGGCCAGAAAGTAGGTAAAGGTTTTTATAAATATGACCCGAAAACAAGAAGAAGAGAATCAGACCCTGAAGTTCATAAAATTATTGAGGATGTGAGAAGAGAAAAAGGAGTTAACCCTAGAGAAATATCAGATGATGAAATTCTTTCTCGTCTCCATGGAGCCCTAATAAATGAGGGTACCCGCATTTTAGAGGAAGGTCATGCTTTTAGAGCGTCAGATATAGATGTTTGTTATGTTAACGGTTATGGCTTCGCTGCACATAGAGGAGGACCTATGTGGCAAGCAGATAAAATGGGCGTCAATAAAGTTGCTCAAGAAATAAATAATCATAGAAATGCTGATAATTTATCTTGGCCAGAATCAAAACTAATGAATGATTTAGAAAAATCTAATGGAAAGCTTAGTGAATTTATACCCGATACATCTAACCCATCAAAAAGAAGTTAAAGGAGAAAAACTATGAGAGAAGCAGTAATCGTATCTACAGCAAGAACCCCTATAGGAAAAGCATATAGAGGGGCATTTAATAATACTCACGGCGCAGTTTTAGGAGCACATGCTATAAAACATGCAATAGAAAAAGCAAATATTGATCCATCTGAAGTTGAAGATGTAATCATGGGTTGTGGAACTCCAGAAGGTGCAACTGGAGTAAATATTGCCAGACAGTCTGCAATAAGAGCGGGCCTTCCTGTTACAACTGCTGGCGTTACTGTAAATAGATTTTGTTCTTCAGGTATGCAAACCATTGCTATGGCTGCACAAAGAGTAATCGTAGATAATGTTCCTGTTGCAATTGGAGGAGGATTAGAATCTATAAGTTTAGTACAAAATGATCACTCTAATAAACATCATATTCATGAAGATTGGATATTAAATAATAAACCCGAGTTATATATGAGTATGCTAGATACCGCCGAAGTGGTTGCAGAAAGATATAATATTTCTAGGGATGCAATGGATGAGTTTGGTCTTCAAAGCCAACTAAGAACGGCTGCAGCTCAACAAGCTGGTCATTTTGATGATGAGATAGTGCCGCTTAAATCTACAAAATTAGTACAGGATAAAGAAACTGGCAATATATCTGAAGTTGAAGTATTGCTTGAGCAAGACGAAGGAGTTCGAGCAGATACCAATAAAGAGGGGTTAGCTAATCTAAAACCTGTATTAGGGGAAGATAAAACAATCACTGCTGGAAATGCTAGTCAGCTATCTGACGGCGCTTCTGCCTGTGTTATAATGGACTCAAAATTAGCAGAACAAAGAAATATTGAACCTCTAGGAACATTTAGAGGCTTAGCAGTAAGTGGTTTGGAACCTGATGAAATGGGAATAGGACCGGCTTTTGCTGTTCCAAGGCTTTTAGAACGAAATAATCTTAAAATGGATGACATTGATTTATGGGAATTAAATGAAGCTTTTGCTGTTCAAGTTTTATATTGCAGAGATAAGTTAGGCATTCCTAATGAAAACTTAAATGTAAATGGCGGAGCAATTGCAGTTGGACATCCCTATGGAATGTCTGGTTCTAGATTAGTAGGTCATGCACTAATTGAAGGTAGAAGACGAAAAGCTAAGTTTGTTGTTGTTACTATGTGTATAGGTGGTGGACAAGGAGCTGCAGGGCTATTTGAAGTAAATCCTACTAGTTAATCATTATTTATAAAGGCCTCAAAAATGTTTGAGGCCTTAAATGTATACTTAAGCTGAGCCTGATATTGTAACTCCTCCGTCCATAACAATTGTTTGTCCTGTTATGAAACTACCGGAACTAGAAGCTAATAAAATGGCTGCTCCTGCAACTTCATCTGTATTTCCTATACGTCTTAAGGGTGCATTTTTTTCAACATTTCCTAAAATTTCAGGATTTTCCCATAACGCTCTTGCAAAATCAGTTTTAATTATCCCAGGTAATAGTGCATTTACATTTATATTTTTTGGGCCCCATTCAACAGCAAGCGACCTAACTAAACCTAAATCAGCTGTTTTTGATATTGAGTAGGCACCTAAAACATCACTACCAGTGATTCCTGCTATAGAAGAAATAACAATCACTTTACCTCCACCAGCTTCGCCCATTTTAGGTAGAACCATATTTGCAAGCCAAAGATTAGATTTAACGTTGTTATTCATTACTTTATCAAATGCTTCGTCTGTAATTTTAGCTAAGGGGCCATAATATGGATTAGAAGCCGCATTCAATACTAAAATATCTATCTTACCTAATTTATCATAAGAAGCTTCACATAGATTTTGTAAAGCATCTTTACTAGAAATATTGCATTCCTCTGCATAAGCTTCACCTCCTAAAGATTTAATTTCTTCTACTACTTTATTACAAGAATCTATTTTTCTACTTGAAACCATTACTTTGGCTCCATATTGAGCCATTCTAATAGCAATTGCTTTTCCTATACCTCGACTTGACCCTGTAATTACAGCTGTTTTTCCTTTTAAATCAAATAATGGGTTATTATCCATTGGTTTACCTTTCATTCTTTATTTATAAACATCTCTAAATATGCTAGCATTTGATCATATGCATTATTGGGAAAAGTGTAAAATGGAAAAATATAATAAAGTTACTAAACTAAATAATTTTAAAAACTCAAATAAAAATTTGAGCGAAAAAGAACTTAGGGTTCAGTTAGCTGCAGCTTACAGAATATTTAATCACCTTAAATGGGATTATTTAATTTATGGACATATCACTGTCAGAGTTCCTGGACCCGAAAAACATTTTTTAATTAATCCTTTTGGTTTGAGATATGATGAAGTGACTGCTTCAAATTTAGTAAAAATAGATTTAGAAGGAAATATAGTTGAAGATAGCGAATATCCTGTAAACCCGGCCGGCTTTATAATTCACTCTGCAATACACTCCACTCGTGAAGATGCTCATTGTATTATGCATACTCATACACCAGCAGGTATGGCCGCCGCAGCTTTAAAAAATCCAATTAAAAATATTGACTTTGATAGTACATCATTAATTAACCAAATTGCTTTTCATGATTTTGAAGGAGTGACTGTAAGAGCTGAAGAGTGTGCAAGATTATCAAATAATTTAGGCAATAAGAGTGTTATGATACTGCGAAATCATGGTTTATTATCTGTAGGTTCAACAATTCCTCACGCCTTTATTAAATTGCATTCCCTAGAGAGAGCATGCCTTATTCAAACTTTAGCAAGATCGACAAATGAAGAATTAATTGAAGTTTCAGATAATATTGCAAAAGCACACGCAGATGAAATAGAAAACTCTGATAAAGGAGAATTAGCTTTCAATGCAATGATGAGATTAATGGAAAAAATAGATCCCACATTTAAAGATTAAATTATATTAACTTATCTAACTCTTTTAATATTTCTTCAGCATCTATATTATGTGGGAAATGAGTATAATATTTTCCATTTTCATCCATTAAGTAAATAAAAGCTGAATGGTCAATTGTATATTCTAGATCAGAATCTTCTAATAAAACTTTTTTCTTATAAACTCTCCAAGCAAGCGCTATTTTATCTACTTGCTCTTGGCTACCTGATAAGCCTATAATTTCTTCATGAAAAATATTTGCAAATTCTGATACTTTATTATAATCGTCTCTCTCTGGATCTAAACTGACAAAAACTGCATTAATTTTATGGCTGTCTTCTTCTAATTCCTCTAAAACACTACTAATCATTGTCAAACCATAAGGACAAATATCAGGGCAGGATGCAAAGCCAAAAAATATTAAAAATGGTTTCCCCTTAAAACTATCATTATTATATTTTAAGCCACCTTTACCTAATAATTCAAAATTACCTCCAATAGTAACGTCTTGCTCAGAGTTGAGGTTAACTTTATTTTTGATATTGAAATTACTTAAATAGAAGAAATCTAATGCTAGCCAAAAAATAACTAGTAACAATGATATAACTAAACCTCTTTTTATGCCTTTTAAAAAAGGAGACTTCATTTTTAAACAAACCTTTCATAAGTATTGTTAGAATTATAAATTATTTTAGGTAATAGGTTTATAAACCTTACTCTGCAAGCTCCATCTAAAAAATCAAACCTACTGACCGCTAAATTGTCTATCCAAAATGGTAATGTATAGTTGGGTTCAGCTTTAATAGCATGAGCTATAGCTGCTTTTATAGGTCCTCCATGAGAGAATATAACTATATCACCTTCTATTCTACTTTCTATTATCTCTTCAATGCCTTTACTGACTCGCCTAAATAGGTTGTTATAGCTTTCTCCTCCAGGAGGAGTGTATTTAGGGTCACATAACCACGTTGGGTGAAAAACATTTAACTCTTTTGTAGTTTCTGCTAGCTTTTCATATTTTAAACCTTGCCATTCTCCAAGGTTTTGCTCTCCAAAATTTTTTTCAATCGTATAATCTTGATATTTAAATCCTTCTTTTATGCTAGCTTCCATAGTTTTTATGGTTCTTGTTAAATGAGAAGAATAAGTATACGAATTTTTAGGTAATATATCTGCCAATATTTTATATGATTCTACATCACTTACATCGCAATCCACATCATTATTACCGTAACAACATCCATCATTTCCTATAACGGGAGCATGCCTTACCCACCAAAACCTAATTTCTGACAATATTTTTACTCTCCATTTCCTAATAATAAGCCTTTTTTTTTGGCATAAGAATACGAATATAATAATAAATTTATGCCAATGAGTATATATATTAGATTTATAAAACAAGCTTTATATAATAAATTTATATCAAAAATACCATCAAAAAAAGTTAAGCGCATGCCCTCAAATATATAAGTTGCTGGAATTAATAATGAGATTGGTTGCAACCACTCCGGTAAAATACTTATTGGGTAAAATACTCCACACAAAGGTTGAATAAAAAATAATGCTGCCCACGCAAAGGTCTCAGCTGATAAACCAAAACGTATTAATAAGGCACATATAGCTAAACCTAAAGCCCATCCCATAACTAGTAAATTAATAAAAAATATTATAAATCCTAATCCGTAAGAAGGTATTTGAAAATCAAATAAAAAATACGCTGCAATTCCAGCTCCACCCACGCCTATAAGTGTTCTTAGAAAGCTAGCTACTATGAGTGACAAAATTAATTCTATTGGTTTTAATGGAGAAACAGCTATATTTCCTAAATTTCTGGACCAAAGCTCTTCGATAAAAGATAAAGTTACACCCAATTGACCTCTAAATAGAGTATCCCACATAATTACTGAAGCAATTAATACTCCTGAGGCTAGTAAAAAAACATTGGAACTTTGTGAGAGAAATTTACTCATAAACGCCCATAATACCATATTTAAAAATGGCCAATAAATCAATTCTAGAACTCGCGGCCAAGAAACCATAAATAAATAAATATGCCTGAGTATCATTGCATAAATTCTTCTAGTAAATAAAGTCATTTAAAATTAGCTCCTGTCATTTCTAGCTAACTGTAAAAAAACTCCTTCAAGATCATTTCTACTATAGCGTTTAATTAAGTCTTTTGGTGTCCCTTGATCTATAATTTTGCCTTTTCCCATCATAATTACATCATCGCACATCCTCTCTACTTCTGGCATATTATGAGATGCAAGTATAAATGTGGAGCTAGTTTTCTTCTGATATTTTTCTAGATATGTTCGTATCCAGTCTGCATGATCAGGGTCTAAGGAAGCTGTAGGTTCATCTAGAAAAAGTATTTTAGGATCATTAATTAATGATTTAGCAATTGATACTCTTGTTTTTTGACCCGCAGAAAGTTTACCTACCCTTCTTTCTAAAAGATCTTTTATATCTAAATCTATCGATAATTTTTCTATTTTTAATGATAAATTTTCTACACCATATAAATGACCAAATACAGTAAGGTTTTGTAATACAGTTAATTTATGAGGCAGTTCAACAAATGGAGAAGCAAAGTTTATTTTTCTAGATATACTATTTCTAAATTTATATATATCCTTATTTAAAATATTTATGGTTCCATATGAGCTCTTTAAAATACCCATCAACATCATAATTATTGTTGTTTTTCCTGCTCCATTACTACCCAATAAGCCTAATGTACTAGACTGCTTTACAGAAAAACTAATGTTTTTGACTGCCTCAATATTTCCATAATTTTTAGATACATTTTTAACAGATATAACAGTGTCTTTAACCATAAGATTATTTTTTGATTTAAAAATAAGATTGTTCATATTGCTAATTTTTATAAATTTTTAAATATTTAATTACTATTGGTAAAAGAGACAATATAGATAATCCTGACAAACCTATTATTATTTTAAAAGAATCATAAGTCTCAAGGCTACTAACGTTACCTGAAATGAATATTTCATTTGCGCCCTCTCCAAGCAATGCATATACAAAAGTTCCAGGAATTATTCCTATAAAAGTAGTAACCGCATAAATATTAAAACGAATACCTAATAATGCTGGTACTATATTTACAAATACAAAAGGAAATATAGGCATAAGTCTCATAAATAATAAATAAGAAAAAGCGTCTCGTTTCACTCCATTTTCTATTTTTATTAAAATACTTTTTTTATTAATAATTTTTTTACTAAAAAAATTTCTTAAAAGATTTTTAGCCATTATAAATATTATACAAGCGCCTAATGTTGCACCTATAACTGCTAAAAACCCTCCTATTAACCAGCCAAATATATATCCACCTGATACCGTAATTAACCAGGCTCCAGGTATAGAAAAAATAACTGCTATGATATATATTAAAATAAATAATAGTGATGCTAAGTAAAAATTATTTTCTATAAAATTTAAAATATAATTTTGATGCGTATTAATTAAATTAATATTTATTATAGAAAAAAAGCCCGTATAATTAAGTAGTGCTATAATAAATAAAAAAATTATTAATAAAATTATTTTCCTATATTTTTTCATTTTAAACAAATATATCATTTTATTAAAAAAGATAGTGCTATAATTTAATAAATATAATATATAAACCTTTCCATTTATACATAGATATTAATTTCGCCTTTAATTTTTTTAATATATCAGTATAATTCGGATTAACTAGTATAAGACTTATATAGATGGAGAAATAAAATGAAACGTACATTCCAACCTAGTAGACTTGTTAGAGCAAGGCGCCATGGCTTTAGATCAAGAATGGCTACTAAAAATGGAAGGCTAGTTTTAGCAAGAAGAAGAGCTAAAGGCAGAAAAGTTTTATCTGCTTAACTTATAATTATGTCTTGTGGTATCAAATCTATAAAAAAAAGAGATGATTTTATTAAGCTCTCTAAAGAAGGGTTTTCATCACCACAGAAAGGGCTTGTACTTCAAGCAAAAAGTAATAAGGAAGAATATCAAAAACATATCATTAGATTTGGCGTAACTGCTACAAAAAAAATTGGGAATGCAGTAATTAGAAATAAATGTAAAAGAAAATTAAGAGTTTTAGCAAAAGACGTGTTAACAAAACATGCTAAAAGTAATTGTGACTATGTACTGATAGCAAGAAATTCTACTTATAATAGAAATATAAGACTACTTGAAACAGATTTATTAAACGCGCTTGAAGACACAAATTTTAAAAGAAAATAGTTCTAACTATGATTTATTAAGGACATATAATGGGTGATCAAAAAAATTTACTTTTAGCAATTCTTGCCTCCCTAGTTGTTTTGCTAGGGTTTCAATTATTATTTCCTGCCGAAGAAATATCTAATAATAATATTGCACAAAACAAAGAAGAATCTTTTGCTCCAGTCCCAGAGGTGGTTGCAGAAATGCCTAAAGCAAGAAATGAAATTATCAGTGAGAGTGAAAGAATTAAAATAGATAATCAATATATTGAAGGATCAATTACTCTTACAGGTGCTAGAATAGATGATATTATTTTAAAAAACTATCTTACTGACCTTTCTCCTAGTTCTGATAATGTTAAGTTCTTATCACCCAAAGGCTCATCTGATTCCTACTTTGCTGAATATGGGTGGGTAGGTACTAATAATAACATCAAACTTCCAGATGCCAATTCTGTATGGATAAGTGATAAAAATACAATCAGTTCAAATTCTCCGGTAGTACTTAGTTGGGATAATGGTAATGGATTAATTTTTAAAAGAACTATTAACATAGACAATGAATATATGTTTAATATACAGCAAACAATTATTAATAATACCTCTGAAGAAATTAAACTTTATCCTTATGGTTTATTAAATAGAACTGGTTTTCCTAAACTTTCCGGATTATTTATCTTACATGAAGGACCTATGGGTGTTCTAAATGATAGAGTAAAAGAGCTAGATTATGATGACTTAGAAGAAGAAAAAAAAATATCCGAAAAATCAAATTCAGGTTGGCTAGGAATTACTGATAAATATTGGTTAGCGGCTTTAATTCCGGATCAGAAACAAGGGTTTGAAGGCTTTTTTCAGAGTTTTGATCAATCAGAAAACATTAAGTTTCAAACAAGTTATTTAGGACCACAAATTAGTGTAGCTCCGAATTCGAATACCAGTTATTCTTCTAGATTTTATACTGGTGCTAAAGTATTACCTATACTAGACAAACATGAAAAAAACGGTATTCCTATGTTTGACAAGGCTATCGATTTTGGATGGTTTTATGTAATTACTAAACCATTAGCTTATCTATTAAACTTTTTCTCGTCTTATTTAGGAAATGTGGGCCTAGCCATTATTGCTCTTACTATTTGTATAAGAATTATACTTTTTCCTTTAGCTAATAAATCTTTTAAATCTATGAGTAAGATGAAAGTATTACAACCTAAAATGATGGAAATTAGAGAAAGATATGGAAATGATAAAGTACAAATGCAAAAGGAGGTCATGGCTTTATATAAAAAAGAAAAGGCTAACCCTTTAGCTGGTTGCTTGCCTATACTTCTTCAAATTCCTGTATTTTTTGCCCTATATAAAGTTTTAACCGTGACTTTAGAAATGAGGCAAGCCCCATTCTATGGATGGATTAAAGATTTATCTGTACCTGACCCTTATTCAATTTTCAATTTGTTCGGTTTAATTCCAATTGACCTTCCTTCTTTTTTAATAATAGGTATATGGCCCCTTTTGATGGGGGGAACAATGTTTCTACAACAGAAATTAAATCCTGCTCCTCCTGATCCAGTTCAGGCAAAAGTTATGGCAATGCTTCCTTTAATATTTATCTTTTTATTCGCACAATTTGCTGCTGGATTAGTATTATACTGGACATGTAATAATGTATTATCAATTGCTCAGCAATGGATCATAATGAGAAAATTGGATAGCGAAAAGCAGACAAAATAATGGGTAAATATATTGAATGAAAATAGTAATTTAATTTTTTATCAACAAGCGGAACACTATACAGCGGCGGCAGATATATCCCATTTCCCAATATTAGATATACCTGAAATATGTTTTGCCGGAAGATCAAATGTAGGTAAATCAAGTTTGATAAATTCAATCTGCACTAAACGTTCTTTAGCTAGAACTTCTAACACTCCTGGGAGAACACAGTTAATACATTTTTATAACATACAAAATAAATTATTTTTATCTGATTTACCAGGATACGGTTATGCTAAAGCTCCTAAGTCAAAAATATTCGAGTGGACAAAACTTATGGAAAATTATTTTAAAAATAGAATTAATCTTACTAGAGTTTTTATACTAATTGATGCAAGACGAGGGCTTAAAAATTCTGATCATGAATTAATGGATTTATTAAATATTGTTGCAGTAAATTTTCAATGTATTTTAACTAAAATTGATAAAATTTCTTCAAAAGCATTAAATGATATAGTCACAGATACTAAATACCAAATTAAAGATTATGCGGCTGCATATCCAGAAATAATTGAAACAAGTGCTAATAAAAAAATAGGTATTGATAAAATTCATGAATGTCTTAATTTGATTTTAAATATTAATGGCAATTCTCTGAAAGAATAATTATGGATACAAATGCTATAATAAAAAAAATTTCTAATCTTTTAAATACAAACCCAAAAGATATAGAAAATTATTTAAAAATTTTCAAAGAAAAAGTAGTTGTTATTAAGTTTGGTGGTCATGCGATGGGAGATAAAAAACTATCACATACATTTGCAGAAGATGTAACTATTTTACAAAAATTAGGCATAAGGCCAGTTGTTATTCATGGAGGCGGGCCTCAAATTGGATCAATGTTAAAAAGACTTAATATAGAATCATCCTTTATAAATGGATTAAGAGTTACAAATGAAGAAACGGTTGAAATAGTAGAAATGGTTTTATCCGGCTCAATAAATAAGGATATTGTTAATAAAATCCATTCTGCAGGTGGTCTTGCTATTGGTTTATCAGGAAAGGATGCTAAAATTATTTTAGCTAATAAACTTAAAGATAAATTTAAAGACCCCGAATCTAATATAGAAAAATTTTTAGACATTGGGTTTGTTGGAAAACCAGAGAAAATTGATCCAAATTTTATAAATATAATTACAAAAAATTCAATGATTCCCGTAATAGCTCCAGTAGGCTTTGGGAATAAGGGTGAGACTTTTAACATAAATGCAGACACAGCTGCAGGCGCTATAGCTAGTGCATTAAAAGCAGAGAGAATACTACTACTAACAGATGTGGAAGGAGTTTTAGACTCAGACAGTAAATTAATATCAAGTATTTCAACCTCTCAAGCTGAAACCATGATAGAAAAAAAAGTAATTACGGGAGGCATGATCCCAAAAATTGAAACGTGCTTAGAAACAGTTTCTTCTGGCGTTAAAGCTGCAGTAATTATTGATGGAAGATCTCCACATGCCATACTACGAGAAATTTTTACTACAAGTGGCTCTGGCACAATGATTGAATAAAGTATTGTATAATAAATTAAACGTAAAAAAAATAAAACATTGGGTATTTGACTTAGATAATACATTATACCCAGCTTCTAGTAATCTGTTTTCTAAAATAGATATAAGAATGAAAAAATTTATAATAAATAAATTAGATGTAAACTCAGATGAAGCCTACGCTATACAAAAAAAATATTATTTTAAATATGGTACGACTCTTGCAGGTTTAATGAAAAACCATAATATTCAGCCAAAAGAATTTTTAGATTATGTTCATAACATTGATGTAAGTTCTTTAAAACCCAACCCTAAACTAAAAAAAATATTAAAATCTCTACCTGGTAACTTTTATATTTATACAAATGGATCAAAAAAACATGCTATAAACGTCATGAAAAGAATAGGTATAAATAATTTTATTACTAAAATATTTGATATAGAAGATGCTGAGTATATTCCGAAACCTTCTATGAAATCTTTAAAGTATTTTACTAAAAACTTTAATATTTCTGCAAAGGAAGCAATATTTTTTGAAGATATTCCTAAAAACTTAATTAATGCTAAAAAAGCTGGCTTTACAACAGTTCTAATAAAAGATAATAATCATCCTGATAGCAATACAGATATTTTAAAAAAAGAAAATATACAATATGATTATGTAGACCATATTTCATATAACATTACTGAATTATTAGAGCAAATTTACTTAGACATAAGCAATTAAATAATTTATTTATTGTTCAAAATTATAAATAGAAAGTTGATAAAAAATGAATACTAATAGTGATCCCAAAGTAGAAGACCTTAAAAATAATATAGAAAATATATGGCTTAATAAAGAAAATATTTCCTCTTCAACTTCAGGAAAAGATAGAGAGGTTATTGAGGAATGCTTACAACTTTTAGATTCTGGTAAAGCTAGAGTAAGTGAGAAAATTGAAAAAAATTGGGTAGTTAATGAATGGCTCAAAAAAGCAGTACTTTTATCTTTCAGATTATGGCCTATGGATTTAATCCCAGGTGGGCCAGGTAATAGTAATTGGTGGGATAAGGTTCCTTCTAAATTTTCAAAATGGGATAAAAAAGATTTTCAAAATAATAATTTCAGAAGTGTTCCTGGCTCCATAGTAAGGTATAGTGCTCATATTTCTCCTGATGCAATATTAATGCCATCATTTGTTAATTTAGGAGCAAGAGTAGGATCAGCAACAATGATAGATACATGGGCTACAGTAGGATCATGTGCTCAAGTTGGTAAAAATTGTCATATCTCTGGCGGTGTTGGTTTAGGAGGTGTGTTAGAGCCCTTACAAGCTACCCCCGTTATTATAGAAGACAATTGTTTTATAGGAGCAAGATCTGAAATAGCAGAAGGAGTTATAGTTGAAGAAGGAGCTGTAATATCAATGGGAGTATATATAGGGGCTTCTACAAAAATAATTGATCGTAAGTCAGGAGAAATATTTTATGGAAAGGTACCGGCTTATTCTGTAGTTGTACCTGGTTCAATAGAAACTAATTCGTTAAATGAAAATGGAAAATTATCTCTTTATTGTGCCGTAATAGTTAAAAGAGTTGATGAACAAACTCGTTCAAAAACTTCTATTAATGAATTATTAAGAGATTAATAAAATTCACTCATTTTCATAGGCCTACTTAGCAAAACATCTGCCTCAGAAATAGGATCAGCTTTTTTGTATAAAATATCATAAATTGACTTTAAAATAGGTGTATCTACTTCTATAGTTTTAATCAGGTCATATATAGCTTTTGTTGTGTAATAACCTTCAGCTATAGTTCTTCTATTTGCAATCATATCTTGAATTTTTGCTCCTTCCCCTAAGGCAATTCCTAATGAAAAATTTCTTGATAACTTACTAGAACAAGTTAAAAGCATATCTCCGATGCCAGATAAACCAAAAATAGATTCCTTATTACCTCCTAATGCAATACTTATTCTAACCATTTCGGAAATAGCCCTCGTTAATAGAGCAGCACGAGCATTTTCTCCATAGTTTAATCCTGCAACAATTCCCGCACTAATAGCATATACATTTTTAATAGCTCCTCCCAATTGAACACCGATAATATCGTCGCTAGGATATAATCTAAAATTTTTGGAAGATATATGCTCAATTAAACCAATAGATTTTTCTATACTCTTCGAAGAAAGAACTAACGCAGCAGGCTTGTTCCTAGCAACTTCATGAGCGAATGAAGGGCCTGAGAGTATATAAAAATTTATATTGGGTAAAATAGTCCCAATTATATCACTTAATAATTTACCACTTGATATTTCTATTCCTTTTGAGCAGATTATAAGTTCACTTTTACTATCAAGATAATCTTTTTGTGCCGAAATTATATTTCTAAAGTTCTGTGCTGGAGTAACATAAAATATTAATGGAGCAATTGCTTCAGATAAATTAGTTGTTGCATAAATATTTTTTTTTAAATCTACACCTTTTAAAAACAAAGAGTTCTTATTAGATGAATTAATTTCATCAACTACTTTTTGTTCTTTTGCCCAAATTACAATACTACTATTATCTATTCTAGCTAATAAGTTGGCTATTGCAGTACCCCAAGCTCCTCCACCAATAACAGCAAATTTAAATTTCATAACAATTATCTCCAAGAGGCCATCGTGCCTTAACATCAAATGAATAGTTATTCTTACGACCAATTAATCTATGTTCTACTCCCGCCCAAGCTATCATGGCTCCATTATCAGTACATAATTTAGGGGGAGGAACATATAAGCTGAAATTGTTTTTATTTGCTATATTATTTAATGTATCTCTTATCATGCTATTGGAAGCAACGCCTCCGGCTATTGCCATACTTTTTGTTTGAGGATGATATTTAGAAAACATATTTATAGCTTTTTCAAGGCGCTCTTCAATTATTTTACAAATAGTAAATTGAAAAGATGCAGCTACATCAGCTTTATCTGATTTACTTAAAGGTGCTAATTTTTCTGCTGTTTGTCTAACAGACGTCTTTAAACCCGAAAAAGAAAAATCACAATTATTGCGCCCATAAAGCGGTTTTGGAAATTTAAACCTTTGAGAATCTCCATGTATAGCTAATTTTTCTATTTCTGGCCCTCCTGGGTAACCTAAACCTAATAATCGTCCTGTTTTATCAAAAGCTTCTCCCATAGCATCATCAATAGACTGGCCTAGAACTGTATAATTTCCCGGGGCTTTTACTGCAAGAAACATAGTATGGCCTCCAGATATTAAAAGCAGCAAATATGGAAATTCTAATTTATGTGAAAGTCGAGGTGTTAAGGCGTGACCATCTAAATGATTAATAGCTACAAAAGGTTTTTTTAATGCTAAAGATAAAGATTTTGCAGTTGTAAGACCTACTAACAAACCTCCCAACAAACCTGGTCCAGCAGTTGCTGCTATAGCATCTATCTCTTTAATAGATATATTTGCCTTGGCTATAGTGTCCTTTATAACTTTATCACAGTGATCAATGTGACTTCTAGCTGCAAGTTCTGGGACAACACCTAAATACTCTTGATGGGTATTAATTTGAGAATATATAGTTTCAGACAATATTTTGCGTTCTGAACTTACAATAGCAGAAGCTGTTTCATCACAACTAGTTTCTATACCTAATACAATCATATTATTATTATATATGATTATATATGTTTTTAAATAGCATAAAATGTTATAAAATTAATTCATGTCAGAAAATAACATATTAAAAATTGGAACTAGAGGAAGTCCCCTTGCACTTTGGCAAGCTTATGAGGTTAAGAAGATATTAAATAATGCAAAAATTATTAAAATTAAAACAACAGGTGATAAAATTACTAATCAACCACTATCGTCAATTGGCGGTAAAGGGCTTTTCACAAAAGAAATTGATAAAGAATTACTAAATGGAAGCATTGATATTGCTGTTCATTCATTAAAAGACGTTCCTACTATAATTTCAGATAAATTTAATTTAACCTGCATTCTTCCAAGGGGAGAAATAGAAGATGTACTTATTTCGAATAATAATTCCAAAAATATAAATTCATTACCAATAAATTCAACTATTGGCACTTCTAGTCCTAGAAGATATGCACAAATAAAAAGAATAAGACCTGATATTAAAATATTACCTATTAGAGGTAATGTTAGCACTAGATTGAACAAAGTGAAAAACAAAGAAGTATTTGCAACGATATTGGCCCTAGCAGGAATAAAAAGGCTAAATATAAATACGGCTTACTCAATTTTAAACTATACAGAATGTATGCCAGCAGCCTCACAAGGAATAATAGGAATTACTTATTTAAAAAATAATAATAAAATTCACAAGATATTAAATAAATTTTTAAACGTAGAAACTAATTATCAAGCCTTGGGAGAGCGTGCGGTTCTTAATGCTATAAATGGAGATTGTCATTCGCCTATTGCCGTAACTTCCGTTATAAAAAAGAATAAAATTACAATTTCTGCTAAAATATTTACTTCTGATGGAAAAAAAATGATTGAAGAAAGTAATACTGATATCATAAAAAATGCTGTAATAGTAGGTAATAGAATAGGTAAAAGCCTCATAAAGATGGGGGCTCTTAAATTACTTAAATTATGACAAATACTAATTCAAAACCTTATATACTAATTCTAAGAGATATTGATAGAGCAAATTATTTAAAAAATATTCTTATGAAGAATAATTTGAATGTATTAGTAGAGCCAATATATAATATTCAGCCTTTAAACTTTAAACATATTAATTTTGTTGAATACCAAGCTATAATGTTAACAAGTGTAAACACAGTAAAAATTCTTTCTAAAAAAATTCATCCTAAGGACTTACATAATATTAAAACTTATTGTGTAGGAAAAATCACAGAAAAATATGCATTAGAAGCTGGATTCAATTGTATAAAAACAGATTCACATTCTGGTATAACACTTGCAAAAAATGTAATTGAACAATCATTAAATAATAATAAAAAAATATTACTTTTAGGGGCAGACATACTAGCCTATGATCCGACCGAAATATTTGGGAAATTTAACTTAAAATTAGAAAAAATAAATATATATAAAAAAAATCCTTTTTCTAAACTAAGCAGCGAATGTTTGTATTTATTGAATAATAATAAAATTAAAAATATAGTTATTTATTCCCCAGAAACAGCTAAAATATTTATAAATTTAAGTAATAATTATGAATATAAAAATATAATAGTGACGTGCCTAGGAGAAAAAACTAAGAAAATATTAGAGAAATATAATTGGAAAAAAATTCAGGTTTTAAATAGTCCTGAATTAAAAAGCTTTGCCAATAAAATTTTACAGAGTATCATATAGGTGAAACTTATATGAGCTATTTATGATAAAAAAAACATCGCCAAAAAAAAATAAATCCCAAAATAATAATACAGAAACACTTATTAAATCCCTTGGTGGAGCTCAAAAAGTATATAAGCACCTTTTAGCTAAAAATAATAATATTACAATAGAATCAATTTATAAATGGAAAAAAAATGGTATTCCATATAGGTATAGGGCTGATATTAAAGAGCTCTCCGCTATGAATAATATTAAATTAACGGACAATGCTTTTTTAGATAATAAAGAAACTCAAAAAGAAAAAGCTGAAATAATTTCCGAATTAAATCAAAAAAAACAAGTTTTTTTAAAGAAAAACATAGCGTTATATTTACTAATTATTTTTCCTATATTTTTACTTATATATATATATTACGCTCACACAAATATTACTAAACTTGAAAAAAAAATAATAGAGATGGAAGAAATTGTATCTTCTAAATTAATGTCAGATGCTAAAGAAGAAATTAATTCTATTCATGTTATGAATAAAGAACAAAATAAACTTATTAAAAGTAATACTTTAAAAATAGAAGATTTAAATACCGTTAGTCAAAGCATTAAAGGTCTAGTTAATAAAATAGAAAAAGAGACATCAAATATTTTATTAGATCAAGGTCAGTCTATAAATTCTAAGCAATTAAACTCTATTAATATTTTATTATATTTAATAGACATTAAGAATGACATAAAATTTTCTAACCCTAATCTAAATCAATTTAATCGTATTAAGAGTTATTTAAATAATGTTAATAAGCCACAGTATGCCATACTTGCATTAAATCAACTTAATAAATTAAGTAAAATTGAGCTTAAGAGTCATAACAGTATTATTAATGAAGTTAATAATAAAGTATTGATTTATAATAATGTAAGCAATAACAAGAATGATACAAAAAAGACTTTATTAAATAAATTTAAAAATTTAGTAAAAGTTTCAAAAATAGATACTGATACCGTTAATTATAAAAATAAGTTTGACTCTAAAATTATTAATTTACTAAATAATCATAATTATGAAAAATCAATATATGAATTAAATCTTATAAACAAAAATGGTGAATTAAACAAAATAATTCAGGACCTAAATAATTTAAAAATATTATATGAATCAATCAATGTGATTATAAAATGGCTAATATTTGAAGGATAAATCATGCTTAAAGTTATATCCTTATTTATTATTCTTTCTATAACTGGTTTTATAACTATATGGATTAAGAACAATCCAGGACTCATTGCTATTGAGTGGCAGGGATGGTTAATTGAAACATCTGTTGCTATTATATTATGTGCCACTGTAGTTCTATTTATAGCAATAATTCTTACCTATTGGCTTTTAAAAAAAATATTCTCTATTCCTAAAGCTATCCAAAATAATTATAAAATAAATAAAACTGATAAAGCTAATAAAACTATTATTAAGGCCTTATCTGCAAAAAATATGGGAGAAATAGAACTAGCTGAAAAATTATCTAAGCAAGCTAAATATTTAAATAATAGTCCACTAAAATTATTATTAGATACCGAAATTAATAATTATAATAACAATGAAGAAGTATATATTAAAGACCTTAATAATATGCTGGTCTACCCGGAAACAATGCTATTAGGGATAAAAAATCTATCAAATTTTTATTTTCAAAAAGGAGATACAAAAAAAGCTATTAAAGTTATAAATAAAGCCCCCCTAACAAGAAATACACCTGATTGGTTTTATATAACTTCATTTAAGCTAAATATATTAGAAAGAAACTGGGATGAAATTATTAAATCTATAAGAAATATAGAAAAATATACAAAGATTAGTAAAGCTGACATCAAACTTATTAAAAGCCGAATATATTTATTTCAAGCCTTAGAATATAATAATAAAAATAATGATAATAATTTTAAATATATTAATGAATCTCTCAAATTTGATCCATCATTTGCTCCTGCAATCATTTTTAAGGCTAAATTGCTATACGCTCAAAATGATACTCTAGGACTTAATTATATAAAAAAATCATGGAAAAAATTCTCACATCCAGATATTGCAAACTTTGTAACAGAATTATATAAAACAAAGCCAAAAAACGAATTATTAAAATTAATAAAATCACTTACAAAGTTAAGTAACAATACTTTTATTAATAATATAGCTCTAGCAAGAGTAGCTATTTCTATAGGATTATGGAATGTTGCCAGACAATCCTTAAAAATTATACCCGAAAAAGATTGGACTAAAGATATTTTCATAATGATGGCTGATTTAGAGAAAAAAGAACATGGTAATATTAACAAATCAGATTATTGGATTAAAAAAGCAGAAAATGCTAATTTAGATTTTTCTTGGGGTTGTACTTCATGCACATACACTTCTACATCTTGGTCCCTTATCTGTCCTAATTGTAATAATGTTGATACAATAAAGTGGCAACAATTTTCTAAATCAAAAACAACTGTTAATAAACTTAGTTCAATAGAAAAAATTAAGCCAAAAGGTATAATAGAAGAATTAAAGAGTGGTATGGATAGATAAGATTATGAAAAAATTTATAATATTTTTTTTAATTTTCTTTATAGGCTCTTTAGCTCATTCAGAAAACTCCATAGATATGATTATTGTGGAAAAATCAAAACGTGAATTACAATTAATAAAAAATGGTATATCCATAAAAAAATATACAATAGATTTAGGTTTTGATCCTATTGGGCATAAATATTTTAAAGGTGACGGTAAAACACCAGAAGGATTATACTATATTAGTAAAAAGTCTACTCATAGTGATTTTTATATTTCATTGCAAATTTCCTATCCTAATAAATGGGACAAAAGAAATGCTCAATCTTTTAATAAAGATGCTGGTAATTACATAATGATTCATGGCCAGCCAAATATAAATAAAAATAAAAAAATCATTAAAGATTGGACGAATGGCTGTATAGCTCTAAGAAATGAAGACGTAAAAGAAATATTTAACTATGTTTCTATATATACACCTATTTATATAAAGCCTTAAACTATGAAGAAAAAATCATTTCTTTTTCTTTAAATGATTTTAATTCTATACCATTAGATGATGGATCTGCTATAAATAAAGTTGCTTGTTCTCCTTTTTCTCCTTCAAAACGTATATAAGGATCAATAATAAATGCTACATTTTTCTTTATTAAATGGTCTTTAATAGTATGCCAATCTGTCCAGTTTAATATTAAGCCAAAGTGTCTAACCGGAACATCTTTTCCATCAACTTTATTAAAGACGTCTTCTTTATTAAATGATTCAGGAGATAAATGTGCGGTAATTTGATGACCATAAAAATTAAAATCTATCCAATTAGGATTTGTTCTACCTAATGAACATCCTAAAATTTCTATGTAAAATGTTTCAGTATCTATTAAATTTTTAACAGGGAATGCAAGATGAAACGGGGCAAGTATATTCTCCATAAAATTCCTTTCTTTATAATTTACAATGCTAACAAATGTTTTGTAATTTCTCTATATAATTTTGCCGCTTGATTACCACCAGATAAGTTTTTTACTTTTGAATTATCATCTTTGCCTACCCATATGCCAACAATTGTAGCGTCTATAAACCCAATAAACCAAGCATCCTTAGAATCTTGAGTAGTTCCAGTTTTTCCTCCATATAAAATATTTCTATTATCTAAAGATGACAACTTTGCATTAGTAGAAGTTCCATTATCTATAGATGACTTTAGCAACACTCTTAATGAATCAACTACATTTTTATCGATGGAAGCAACTCTTTCAGATGATTCTCTTTTATATATTATACTATTATGCCTATCCTTTATTTCTTTCACTCCATAAATAAATGGCACTATTCCTCCAGAGGCTATAGAAGCATATGCGTTAGTCATTTCTATTAATGAAATACTTTGAGTTCCAAGTGATAAAGACCTTTCAGGTTTAAGCTCTGATGATATACCTAGTTTCTTCGCCCACTCAATGATATTCAATCTACCTACCATTTCCTGTAATCTTATTGTTGCAACATTAGAAGAAATAGCAAAAGACTTATTAAGCGTAATAGAGCCATGGTATTTATCATTATAATTTTTAGGTTTCCAGCCATCTAAATCTAATGGGGAGTCATCAATTTTTTCAAAAACATTAAAACCTAGATCCATAGCTGTTAAATAAGTAAATAGCTTAAATACGGAGCCTGTCTGTCTAAGTGATTGTGTTGCTCTATTAAACTGACTTTTAGCATATGACCTGCCTCCTAACATAGCTTTTATCGCTCCTGAAGTATCCATAACTATTACAGCCACTTCTAGATCATTTCTATCCTTCAATATTTTTGAGGCAGATTTTTCAATTATATTTTGAATATTAATATCCAAAGTAGATTTAATTTTTATGTCCGAGATATTATTATAATTTTTTGAAGTCCTTCTTAAAACCCAATCTGAAAAATATCGTGATTCAGTTGAAAAGTTTTTTTCTAATTTAAATAATTCCAGTTTTAGTGATTCTTCTTTAAATTCTAATTGGGAAATCATGCCCAACCCAAACATTTTATTTAAAACTAAAGAAGCTCTTTTTTTTGTTAATTCTGGGGAAGCCACCAAATTTAATCTAGAAGGAGCTTTTAAAGCAGATGTGAGTATGGCAGATTCATAAATATTTAAATCAATAGGCTCCTTTAAAAAATAACTATTTGCAGCAGATTTTATGCCATAATTGCCAGAGCCAAAGTATGCTCTATTTAAATATAATGACATTATTTCTTCTTTATTTAATAAAGACTCTAATTTAAAAGTAATAAATAATTCTCTAACTTTTCTTAAAATACTTTTTTCTGAGTTAAAAAAAATTAATTTAGCTAACTGTTGAGTAATAGTTGAGCCACCTTGTTTATAATCAAAATTAATTATATTTATATACAAAGCTCTTAATATACCTCTCAAATCTATGCCATAATGAGAATAAAACCTATTATCTTCTATAGCTATGACAGCATTTATAAGATGTGGTGATATGCTTTCATAATTCACATAAGATGAGTACTTTTCTCCGTACACTGCAATACGAGAATTATCATTTGAATACACTTCTACTGAGGGCTCTCTCTTGTTTTTTGACACATCTTCAAAATCAGGTAAAGTTAGCCAACAATAAGTTACTAGTATAAAAATTACAGTAATAGAAAGATAAATAAAGTTTAATATAAAACGTCTAAAAATTAAAATTTTAAAATCCTAAATATCTATATTTTCAACTTCTAAAGCACGTTCTTGTATAAAGTTTCTTCTTGGCTCCACTTCTTCTCCCATAAGAGTTGCAAAAACATTATCTGCTTCTACTGCATCATCTATACTTACTTTTAATAGAGTTCTTGCATCTGGGTCTAATGTTGTTTCCCATAATTGATCAGGATTCATTTCGCCTAAACCTTTATAACGTTGAATACCAAGCCCTTTTCTTCCCAATTCTATTGAAGTTTTATATAATTCTGATGGCCCAGAAATATTATATGAATCTTCTCCTTTAATTAATTTGGCACCAGAAAAATAGGTTTCCTGAAGCTCGGCAGCATCTTTTTCTAATTTACGAGCATCTGATGAATTCAATATATTTTTATCTATTATGTATTCAGAAATTACACCTCTTCTATCATGTTTAAATATATATTTTTTGTCATCTTGAACATATATACCCTCCCAACCGTCTTCACCTGCAATAGCAAACTTATTAAGTGATTTTGCGACAAATTCTACTACTACTTTTGCTTTTTCACTATCATCTAGTAAAGCAACATCTAAAGCTCCACTAATAGCCATACGTTCAATTAAATTAATATTAATAGTCTTTGATAAAGACTTTATGGAATAGTATTGCTTTTTAGCTGATAATATTAAAGACTTTAAGTCTGAAGAAGTTCTATTATCATCAGTATTATTAATTAAATATGTATCTGTTACTAATTGATCAACTAAATAATTATCTAAAGTATCTTCATCCTTTAAATACACCTCACTAGAACCTTTTTTTACTTTAAATAAAGGAGGTTGAGCAATATATAGATGTCCTTCGGTCAAAAGCTCTTGCATGTGCCTATAAAAGAAAGTTAAAATTAAAGTTCTAATATGCGACCCATCAACATCAGCATCTGTCATAATGATGACTTTATGATATCTTAATTTTTCAATATTAAAATCATCATGAATTCCAGTGCCTAATGCTGAAATCATTATTCCTATCTCATTAGAACTAAGCACTCTAGCTCTTCCAGCGCGCTCTACATTTAATATTTTTCCTCTTAATGGGAGAACTGCTTGGGTTTCTCTTGACCTTCCTTGTTTAGCAGAACCACCAGCAGAATCTCCTTCTACTAAAAATAATTCTGATTTTATAGGATCGCGTTCTTGGCAATCTGCCAATTTACCAGGAAGGCTAGCAAATTCTAAAGCTCCTTTTCGTCTAGATAACTCTCGTGCCTTTCTAGCAGCTTCTCTTGCTGACGAAGCATCTATAATTTTTTGAATAATAATTTTTGCTTCTGAAGGATTCTCTTCCAGCCAAGCTGTCAAGTTTTCTCCTACTAATCCTTCCACTACTGGTCTAACTTCTGAAGATACTAACTTATCTTTTGTTTGTGAAGAAAATTTTGGATCAGGCACTTTAACAGACAAAACTGCTGTGATTCCTTCTCTCATATCTTCTCCACTAAGACTAACCTTATTTTTTTTACCTATAGGGTTTGCTTGCACATATTTTGTAATAGAACGAGTCAAGGCAGCCCTAAAGCCTGCTAGATGAGCTCCTCCATCTCTTTGAGGTATATTATTTGTAAAGCATAAAACATTTTCGTAATAACTATCGTTCCAATTTAAAGCTAGCTCTACTTCTATTTCACTCTTTAAGCCTTTTAAATAAATTATATTTTCTTGAATTGATGCTTTAGATCTGTCTAAATAATCTACAAAAGATTTAACCCCGCCTTCATAATAAAGTTCTACTTGTTTTGGTTCTGTATTTCTATTATCAGATATATTGATTTTTAAATTAGAATTTAAAAAAGCTAATTCTCTAAGGCGTTTCTCCAAAATAGAAAAATCAAATTCAATAGAAGCAAATACATCAGCAGATGGATAAAACTTTACATAAGTTCCACTCTTATTGTCCGAAGAACCAATTTCTTCAAGAGGGGCCTCAGCATCTCCCTTTAAAAAAGTCATAAAAAACTTTTTATTTCCTCTGTATATAGTTAATTCTAACTTCTCTGATAACGCATTAACAACACTTATACCTACTCCATGTAATCCTCCGGAAACCTTATAACTATTTTCATCAAATTTTCCTCCTGCATGAAGTTTCGTCATAATAACTTCCGCAGCAGAAACTCCCTCTTCAGGATGAATACCAGTCGGAATCCCTCTCCCATTATCTTCCACTGAAATTGAGCCATCCGAATGCATAACTATATCTATTTGATCACAGTGGCCAGCTAACGCTTCGTCAATAGAGTTATCAACCACCTCAAAGACCATATGATGAAGTCCAGTTCCATCATCTGTATCTCCAATATACATACCAGGTCTTTTTCTAACAGCATCTAAACCTTTCAAAACCTTGATAGAATCTGCATCATAATTAATATTTGTTTCTGGATTATTTTCAGTACTCATTTATTCTCCAACTATTTGCTGTCTAAATTTATTATACACGAATCTTTACTAAATGTCATAAAATCACTCTTATCTATTCCAGTCATAAAAGCTTGGGAATTCAAGTTTTCTATTTCTTTAGTTAAACTCTCTTTTTTATCATTATCTAAATGTGAAAAGACTTCGTCTAATAATAGAATTGGAGATAATTTTGTATAGTTTTTGTAAGATTTTGCTACTGAAAAAATTATAGAAATTAATAACGACTTTTGTTCCCCAGTTGAACACAGACTAGCTATTAAACCTTTTTCTTTATAAATAACTTCTAAATCTGTTTTATGAACTCCTATACTTGTAGACCCTCGGTAAAAGTCTATTTTTCTATTTTCATTTAAGGACTTTAAGTATTCTTCCTTAAAAAAACCTATATCAGAATTTTGATTAAAAATATTTTCAATTTTACCAACAAATGACATCACTGCTTTTGGAAAATCTATTCTATTTTCATTTATCTGCTTATTCAATAATTTTAGAACTTTATACCTATCTATTAAGATTTGTGTTCCATAATTTACAATCAGCTTTTCAAGATTATCAAACCAAACTGTATCATTAGAATTTTCTTTTAAAAGATTATTTCTTTCTTTAATAGCTTTTTCATAAAGCTTAACAGTATTGGCATGCGAACTAATAAATATCCAAGTAATTTTATCAAAAAACTTTCTTCTATTCACAGCTCCTTCAATAAATATTTTATCCATCAAAGGTGTTAAGGATATTATACCTAAATATTCTGTGAGCATTAATGGAGATATGAACTTACCATCTACCTTAACTTTTCTTACTTTACTTAATGACAGATCTAATGAGCTTCCAATTGCAATTGATTCCTTATCTTTCAGTAAATTAATATGAATAGCAAAATTACCTTCATTTTTATATGACATATCTTCTAATTTTACGGATCTAATTCCTCGACCAGGCTGCATCAAGGAAATAGACTCTAATATATTTGTCTTTCCTACTCCATTTTTTCCTATTAAAGCTATAGGTTGCTGACTGAAATCAGCTTTAAAAGATTTATAATTTCTAAAATTTGATAATTTTATAGATGAAATATAATTTACCGAATAATCCTGCGAGAAATTGTCGTGCTTATCTAACTGTATTTCTGACAATTCAAATAATGCCTTTTATACTCTCATTGGCATTAAAACAAATAAAACACCTTTATCATCTTTATCATAAACTAACGTCGGAGAAACAGAGTCAGATAACTTTATTACAATTTCATTACCTTTGATTTGACGGGCTACATCCAAGACATATTTTGAATTAAAGCCTATTTCAACTTCTTCCCCATCATAAATAACTTCTAAACTTTCACTAGCGCTGCCTTTATCAGGGTTAGTGGCGGAAACAACTAAATTATTTTTATTGATATTTACTTTTATAGCCCTAGTTTTATCAGTCGAAACGGTAGAAACCCTATCTACCGCTTCAGAAAGTAATTGATTAGAAATAGTTATAGTTTTATCATTTTGCTCAGGTATAACCCGAGAATAATCTGGGAAAGTCCCATCCAATAGTTTAGAAGTCAAAATAACATTACTAAAGGATAACTTGATTTTATTTTCGCTTAAAGAAAGATTTATATTATCAGAGTGATCCTCTAATAATTTTCTAATTTCCATTATAGTCTTTCTTGGAATAATAACTCCAGGAATTTCATTTGCCCCTTCTGGAATATTCATATCTACCCGAGACAGCCTATGACCATCAGTAGAAACTGTTCTTAATTTATCTCCTTCTGTATCATTAACGGCATGCAAGTAAATACCATTTAAATAATACCTTGTTTCTTCTAAAGACATTGCAAAAGATGTTTTATCTATTAGCCTAATCAGATCATTAGCATCTATGCTAAAGGAATACTTAAACTCTTCTTGAGAAATGGATGGAAAATCTTCTGCTGGCAAGCAATTTAAAGCGAAAGAAGAACTAGAAGCTTTAATACCTAAACGATCATTTTTTTCTGAAAGAAGTTCGACTTTAATATTTTCAGGAAGCTTTCTTACAATATCATATAGCATTTGAGCAGAAGTGGTAGTTGTACCTAGTTGCATGACTTCTGATTTATCTAAATCTATTTTTTCAATTACCGCTATATCCATATCCGTTGCAGTTAAATAAACCCCGTCTTCTTTAGCTTCTATTAAAACATTAGACAAAATTGGTATTGTATTTCTTCTCTCAACTACTGAATGAACGTGTTGTAAAGCAGAAAGAAGTGCAGACTTATCTATAGAAAACTTCATATTAACATTCCTCTTTATAAATACTTTATAAACCATTTTTATATTTATATAAAGACATATAGCTCATAAATTTTAAAATAAAATAATAGTGATAATAATTAAATTTAAAAGGAAAAAATTATCAATAAACTTAAGTATAATAATATATTAAGTATAGGAATTATGAATCAAGAGTCCTTTTGAGAAGTTCTATATCATCAGATAATGACGAATCTTCAATACTTAATTCATCTATTCTATTTACAGCATGCATTACGGTAGTATGATCTCTTCCTCCAAAAGTTCTTCCTATTTCAGGTAGAGATTTTGAGGTTAATTGTTTGGACAAAAACATTGCTATTTGTCTAGGTCTGGCCACAGCTCTTGCCCTTCTAGGCGAAGACATATCGCTTAGCCTTATATTAAAATAATCTGCAACTTTTTTTTGAATTTCTTCAATTGTAACTCTTCTATTATTTACTCTAAGTAAATCATGTAAAACATCTTGTGCACTTTCAAGTGAAATTGGTCGACCTACTAACTGTGAATGTGCAACTAATCTCTTAAGCGCTCCCTCTAATTCTCTGATATTAGAGGTAATTTTATGAGCAAGAAATTCAATTACGTTTTTAGGAACAGAACAATTATTTAAATCATCAGATTTAGCCTGCAATATGCCTAATCTAAGTTCATATGTAGTTTGATGAATTTCACCAACTATTCCCCACCCTAAGCGTGATCTAAGTCTTTCCTCTATTCCTTCCAAGTCAGCAGGAGAACGATCCGAACTAACTATAATTTGTTTATTTTGATCTACTAAAGCATTAAAAGTATGAAAAAACTCTTCTTGGGTAGAGTTTTTTCCAGCAATAAATTGAACATCATCAATCATTAAAACATCCGCTGATCTAAACTGTTCCTTAAAAGTCATAGTCTCTTGTTGTCTTAATGCTCTAACAAATTGATACATAAACTTTTCGGCTGACAAATAAACAACTCTACGATTAGGGTTTTTTTCTCGAATTTTCCATGCTATAGCATGCATTAAATGGGTTTTTCCTAAGCCCACACCCCCATATATTACTAAAGGATTAAAAGTTACATCATTTGACTCAGATATTCTTTCTGCTGCTGCTGCAACAAAATTATTAGAAGGTCCTACTATAAATTTATCAAAAGTGTATCTAGGGTCTAAAGGTGAAGAAAGGTTTAAAATAGAAGAGGTAGATCCTTCAATCTTCCTAGAAGTTTTACCTGATAACCGCTCATCTACTATTAAAGTTACACTTACTATATCTTTGCTAAAACCTTGCCAAAGCGCCCTTATTCTATTCCCATACCTAGGTTCTATCCAATCTTTATGAAATTTGCTATGAACAGCGAGAACTATATTTCCTTCAGAAAAACTGGAAAGAGACAGCAATCCCAACCAATTATCAAAAACGGTATCGCCTGCTTCACTTCTAAGTTTTTCTCTTACTTGCTCCCATAATTCTATAGCAATATCTCCTGAGAGCATGTTTAAATCCTTTATAATTTTAATAAAAACCTTAATATGTAGTGTAAAAAACTATACCAAGAATTTATATCAATGCAATCAGCAAAATAAAAAAATTATTTAAGACGTTTAATACGATTATTATACCTAGAAATTTTTCTAGACATTGTACTTTTATGAATCACTCCTTTGTTAACTCCAGCCATAAGTTCTGGCTGAACTTCCTTTAGAGCTGCCATAGCTAATTCATGGTTTCCTTCAGAAATTGCTTCCTCTACCTTTTTTTCAAAAGTACGGATTTTACTTATTCGATTTTTATTTACTATAGTTTTTCGATTCGTTGATCTTATTCTTTTTTTTGCAGAAGCTATATTAGCCATATATTATTCCTTAAACTACTTTCATTCTTAATTTAGATACCTCTCTTAACTGATCTTTACAAAGAGGTCAACTATTGAAGAATATTATTAAGAATTTTTAAATTCAGCTTTTCTTTTTTCTATGAAAGCTCTCATTCCTTCTTTTTGATCTTCTAAAGAAAAGGCGGATCTAAATAATCGTCTTTCATAGACTATTCCTTGGGATAAAGAAGTTTCATAAGAAGAATTAACAGCATCTTTTGCCATAATCAACGCAGGCAACGATTTTTCAGATATTTCTTTAGCTATTTCTAAAACTTTATCTAAAAAATTCTCTGATGAGATAATTCTACTTACAAGTCCTAATTTTTCTGCTTCTTCAACTTCCATCATCCTTCCGCTTAATATCATATCCATGGCCTTAGCTTTACCAACTACTCTTGGCAAACGCTGCGTTCCGCCAGCGGCAGGAAAAACACCAAGATTTATTTCAGGTTGACCAAATTTTGTATTTTCATTAGCAATTAACATATCACACATCATAGCTAATTCGCAGCCACCTCCTAAAGCATAACCATCAACCGCAGCTATAGTAGGTTTTTTACATAAACTTATTTTTTCCCAAGGTGTTATAAAATCATTATCTATTAGATCAGTAAAACTTTTTGATATCATCTCTTTTATATCAGCTCCTGCAGCAAATGCTTTTGATGAGCCGGTTACTACTATAACGGATATATTCTTATTTTTTTCTGCAATACTTAAAGCATGGTTTAAATCATCTATCAAAGCACTGCTTAACGCATTAAGAGCTTTAGGGCGATTCAGGGTAATTAATATTACTTTTGCAATTAATTTTATTGTGATATTTTCATAATTCTCTTTGAAATCCATTTGAAACTCCTAATTATTATTAATACTTAAAAAACTATTAAATAAAATTATATTAAAATTGTTGATATTAATCTTCAGTATCTCATTATCTCTTATAAAAATTAACGCTTCATCAAGCTTCTCACTTTTTAAAACCCATCCAAATTGTTTTAAAATATTTTTATAAAAATCTAAAACCTCACTATTACTTGATGAATACTGGGCTTCTACACTAACTATCTTTCCAGTTTCTGAATCAAAAATAAAACAACTATCTTGAATTTCAATTATTTTATTATGAACTGGAATATCTTTAATACATTCTAAAAAATCCATAGCTACTAAACTCTTACTATATAATATAAGAGTAATAATAATTATTATTTTTGACATTTTTGACAATAATAAGTTGACCTTCCATTTTGTTTAAATCTTATAATAATAGATGTACAATTATTACATTCTTCTTTTTCTCTATTATAAACAGATAAATAATATTGGAAATAACCTATTTCTCCTGAGACATTTTTATGATCCTGAATAGAGGTTCCTCCCTCTTCAATAGCTTTTAATAAAACTTCTTTTATTTTGCCGTGAAGCTTTTTTATTTTATTGTAAGATAAACTAGAGCCCATAGCTTTTGGAGATATTCTTGCTAGGAATAAAGCTTCACATACATATATATTCCCTAAACCCGCAATAATGTTTTGGTTTAGTAATATAGACTTTATATTTGAGTGACGTTTATTTATTTTATTAAAAAATTTTTTAATTGAAAAATTATTATCTAATGGTTCCGGACCAATAAATTGAAATATATTTTCATAAACCTTACTATTTCTTTTATATATATTAAAAAAACCAAATCTCCTTGGATCTCTAAATAAAAACCGTACACCAAATTTTTTACTGTTTTTCTTATAAAAATCTATTGCTATATGATCATGCTTATTTAAAGAAATTTCATCATTTCTATCTATAACTATTCTTCCTGACATACCTAAATGAAAAACAATAGAGTATTCGTTTTCTAAATCAATAATACCATACTTAGCGCGTCTTTTTACTTTAATTACTTTTAAATTATTAAGGACAGATGTAATCTTATTTGATACTTTAATACGTAAATCATATCTATTAACTTGGACTTTTTTTACAATTAAGTTTTTAATTGCAAAATTTAATCCTCTTGTTACGGTTTCTACTTCAGGCAATTCTGGCATATGTTAATATTAAAATAAGTTATTTAAGAAAGCCATATTATAATGAAAAAAGAAAATAATAATGAAAAGAGAGTGATATACGGGTTAAAGAAGATTCCTATTTCACAAAAAAGGAATAAAATTGCTAATTTATTCGAAGAAGTTTCAAATGATTATGATAAAATGAATGATATAATGAGCTTGGGGGCTCATAGAATTTGGAAAAAAGATCTAGTAGATAATATTGGTAAAGAACAAATGAGAGAAGACTCTAAAAATATTTTGGACCTTGCCGGGGGAACTGGTGATATAGCATTTTCAATTAAAAAACGTTTTATAAATAATAATATTACTATTATGGACTTAACTCCTGGTATGATGAAAATTGGTAAATCTAAAGCCTCAGCTTATGGTTTTAATAATAGCTTAAAATGGATAGCAGGCGACTCAGCCTACTTACCTTTTAAAAATTATACATTTAATAACATAACTTGTGCTTTTGGAATAAGAAATGTAGCTGAAATAGAAAAAACTATTGAATGCTGTTATGATGTTTTAAAGCCTGGTGGTAAATTAATGATATTGGAATTTTCACCAAAGGTAATAAAGCCATTTCAACAAGTTTATGAATATTATTTAAAAAATATTATTCCTTTTTTAGGAGATAAGATAGCGAATAATAAGAAAGCATATAAATACTTAAGTGAAAGCATAGAAACATTTTATTCTCCTGATAATTTTTGTGAATTACTTGAAGCAAAAAGGTTTAAATTAGTTAATCTAAAAAATTATGCAAATGGAGCTGCTTGCCTATTTATTGCAACTAGAATTTAATTTTGTTTAAATTATTGTATTAAGAGGTTAATATATACTTCTTATGTAAAATAAAAATAAAGAATTAGTTAAACATGAATAAAGATTTAAAAATACTTCTTATAATATCTGGGGGCATAGCTGCATACAAGAGCCTAGAATTAATAAGAATTCTTAAGAAAAATAAAATTAAAGTGCAAGTTATTTTGACTAAAGGCGGAGAAAAATTTGTTACTCCATTATCGGTAGCTTCCCTATCTGAAGAAAAAGTATATCAAGATCTTTTTTCATTAAAAGATGAAACTGAAATGGGTCATATTCGTCTATCCAGAGAAAATGATCTAATATTAGTAGCGCCAGCATCTGCCAATATTATTGCTCATGCAGCAGCAGGTATAACTTACGATTTAGCAACAACAGTATTATTAGCTTCAAATAAACCTATTTATTTTGCACCTTCTATGAATTTAGAAATGTGGAAAAACCCAATCACACAAAAAAATATAAAAACTTTAAAGGAAAATAATTATAACTTTATAGGCCCTGAATCAGGCGATCTAGCATGCGGGGAACATGGTGATGGCAGAATGACAGAACCAGAAAATATATTTAAATATATTACTTCAGAAAATAAAAAAAAAAATATAAACCTTAATGTTTTAGTAACGGCCGGGCCTACTTTTGAAGCAATTGACCCTGTAAGATATATAGGTAATAAATCTTCTGGTAAACAAGGTATTGAAATAGCAAAAGCGTTTCAAAACATAGGAGCTAATGTAAGTCTTGTGCTAGGACCAAGCAAAGAAAATGTTCCTAGCGATATAAATACTATTAATATTCAGACTGCAAACGATATGCTTAAAGAAGTAAAAAAAATAAAAAAAATAGATATAGCTATTTGTGCTGCTGCAGTATCAGACTGGAAAATAGAAAACTCATCAAAGAATAAAATAAAAAAAAGCAATAACTTTAAGCCAGTAATAAATTTATCTTTAAATCCTGATATTCTCAAATATATATCTAATAAAAAGAGTAATAGACCGAAATTAGTTATTGGTTTTGCTGCAGAAACCGAAAATCTTATAAAAAATGCTCAAGTAAAATTAAATAAAAAGAATTGTGATTGGATCTTAGCAAATGATGTTTCGAAGCACCCAGATATTTTTGGTGGAGATGATAATTCTATCTCACTAATTACAAAAAATAATATTGAAAAATGGGGTACTTCTTCAAAAAAAGAAGTTGCAAAAAAATTAGTATACAAAGTTATAAAAAGTATAGAAAATTAACACTATGGATATAAAAATTTCTTTATTAGATCATGGACCAAATAATATACCAAAATATGCTACTAAAGGTTCTGCCGGAATAGATATTGAAGCTGCTATTGAGGAATCAATTCAAATTTCTCCTGGAGAAAGAGTATTAATTCCTGCAGGCTTCAAGATTGAACTACCAATAAACTATGAGGCACAAATCAGACCACGGTCTGGATTAGCTATCAAACATGGTATAACAGTTTTAAATTCTCCGGGTACAATTGATTCAGATTATAGAGGAGAAGTTGGAGTCATACTTATAAACTTAGGAAAAGAGAAATTTTCTGTTCATCCAAAAGATAGGATAGCTCAAATGGTAATTTGTAATATTACTAAAATTGATTTCATAGGAGTAAATTTTCTTAGTAAAACAAAAAGAGGCTCAGGAGGGTTTGGGTCATCAGGAGTAAATAATGAGTGATCTAGGTTTTACTGAAGAAGAGATAGAACGTTATGCTAGGCATATTACCTTACCTCAAGTAGGAGGAATAGGTCAACGTAAGTTAATGAATGCTAAAGTTTTAATTATTGGTGCTGGTGGGCTAGGGTCACCTTTGTTACTATATTTGGCCGCCGCGGGCGTAGGTACAATAGGAATTATAGATGATGACAAAGTAGAGTTATCAAACCTACAAAGACAAATCATTCATTCTAACGCTGATATTAATACTTATAAAACAGATAGTGCTAAAGAAGCCATTTTAGCAATTAACCCAAAAATAAATGTTATTACGTACAAAGAGAAATTCTCTATAAATAATGCTGAAGCTATAGTGACACAATATGATATTATTGCTGATGGTAGTGACAATTTTGGAACAAGGTTTTTAGCAAATGATGTATGTTTTTTTGCTAAAAAAACTTTAGTTTCTGCAGCAATTTTAAGGTTTGAAGGACAAATATCAACCTATTCTGCATATAAAAATTCTAATTGCTGTTATAGATGTTTATGGCCAGAACCTCCGCCAAAAGGTTTAATCGCATCCTGTGGAGAAGCAGGTGTTTTTGGAGCTTTGGCAGGAAGTATTGGCTCTATTCAGAGTATAGAAATTTTAAAAGAAATATTAGGCATTGGTAAGAGCTTGAATAATTATTTAATCATATTTGATACACTTAGTACAGAAATGAGAAAAGTTAAAATTAAAAAGGATAATAATTGTAGATTATGTGGCTCGAATCCTAAAATTATTTCAATAGATAATCATAAAGATTACTCATGAAAAACAAATTAACTATAATTTTACATTCTGCTGATGAAGAAAAAATAAACTATGCATTAGGAATATTAGCTACTGCAGTATCATTAGATAGGAGTACAGAATTATTTTTAGCAGGCAAAGCTATAATGAACTTTCTAGAAAAAGATAATAAAGTAAAATTACATAATACAAATTCTAATGAATTACTTGCATCTATTATAGAACTTGGAACTAAGATATCAGTTTGTGCAGGAGCTTTGCATGAAAACGATATACAAGAATCTGAATTAAGAAAAGATATTCCCTTTAATATATCAGGGTTGACATCTATACTAAGTCCAAAAAATTCTAATGATCAGATAATATTTATTTAATCATTTAAAATACGATCAGGTGGTCTGTGGCCATTTAATAATGTTTGTATATTTATTATTACTTTTTCTCCCATTTCAATTCTTGCTTCTACTGTTGCAGAACCCATATGAGGAAGAAGCACCGTATTTGGAGCCCCAAGTAATACCTTACTTACAGAAGGTTCTCTTTCGAAAACATCTAATCCAGCTCCAGCAATTTTTGATTGAGAAAGTAAATCTGCCAATGCTTCTTCATCTATAACTTTTCCTCTTGAAGTATTTATTATGTAAGCATGAGTTTGTAGACATGATAACCTTTCTCTTGACAATAAATGATAAGTTTCAGGAGTACTTGGGCAATTTATAGATAAAATATCCATCTTAGGTAACATTTGATCTAAATCTTCCCAGAATGTAGCATCTACTGAGTTTTCTATAATATCGGGGAGTCTATTGCGGTTATGATAATGAATGTTTAACCCAAAACCCTTTGCTCTTCTTGCTAAAGCTTGTCCAATTGAACCCATTCCTATAATACCTAATCTCTTACCCCATATTCTTCTCCCCATCATATGAGTTGGACTCCATCCTTTCCATAACCCTGATCTAATTAATTTCTCTCCTTCAATAATCTTTCTTGGAACAGCTAACAATAAACTCATAACCATATCTGCGGTATCTTCAGTTAATACACCAGGAGTATTAGTTACAATTATTTTCTTTTTTATTGCAGCATCAATATTAATATGGTCAACACCATTTCCAAAATTTGCTATTAATTTTAACTTATCAGATGCTTTATTAATTACATCACTATCAATCTTATCCGTAACTGTTGGTACTAATATATCCGCTTCTTTTACGGCTTCGATTAGCTGTTGCTTATCTAGAGGATTATCATCAGGACTAAGTCGCGTATTAAATAATTCCATCATACGCGCTTCCACTAATTGAGGAAGACGTCTTGTAACTATTACCAATGGCTTACTGGTCATTTAATACCTTTTTTCTTAATTTAGAATATAAAATTACGATATTTTCAACTAGATTTTAATCAAAAATAATATAATTATACTATATGGGAGTATGAAACATTGCAAAATTTTATTAATAACTTGATTAAATGTAAATTTAAAATTTTATTAATTAATGTGTTATTAATTTTGATAATACCTCAGTTTTCATTATCTCAGGAAGTACAAAAACATAATAACGAATTTAAAACCCTTAGAAGTGATAATGCAAACATGCGAGTAGGCCCGGGGGAAAGATTTGAAATATTATGGAACTATAAAAAGCCAGGATTACCCGTAAAAATTCTCAAAAAGTTTGAACAATGGTATGAAGTTGAGACGCCTGATGGCACAATTGGCTGGATGTGGGGTAAGCTATTATCTAATAAACAAAAAACTGTATTATTTATGAAAAAAGATACTATATACAATAAAGACGATGCTGAATCTAATATAATTGCTTATGTTAGTAAAAATGCAATACTTAAACTCCACTTTTGCGAAAATAGCTGGTGTAAGGTTGAATCAAAGCAACATAAAATTAAAGGTTTTGTTAAAGTAGACAGTTTATGGGGCGCTGATGTTATATCAACTAAGTAAATTCTTTAGCTAATTCTTCTCTTACTCTATCTGAAACTATACTTAAATGCCCGTAAGCTTCATGATCAATTCCAATTTGAACAATATTGTTTTTATCTTTAAATGCCTTAATCAATTCATCATCAAACTTAAAATGTAAAAAATGAACTGCGCTCGCCTTTCCATCTCCAGTGGTTCTATCCACATCCTTTTCATAATCGGCGTATATTTCTGATCCACCTATAATAATCTTTACTTTTTCTTCAACACCTCCTAAGCGAGATAAGAAATTTTTTCTTCTTAAAGGATCGTCAATTTCTATCATCATAGTTGCTGTTAGCTCTTTACCATTCGGTACTAGAGGGTTGTAAGAAGCTAATTCTTCATTTAATTCACTTCTCGTAATTTTCTCCACATAAGCCATCTCTTGAATTTGATAGATCATAGTATCTCTACTTTCAAAATATAAGCTCGCCACTGGACCTATATCTAGCCTTCTATATTTTTTAAATTCTATCATCTCTCTTCTTTTTTCACTTCTTATGTTTCCGTATTCCTCGTTAGAAATGATATCGTCTATACTAATGATTCTTTTATTCATAATTACCTCTAATTTTTATTTAAGTTATATGACAAAGCTAATAATTCAATTGGATGAGAAGGCTCATCTAGTACTTTTAGATTATTATTTTTTTCTTTTTCAGATATTTGAACTATATGGTCACCAGCTAAAGGGCAGGTTGATGCAAAATATTTAGTATTGAATTTCATAATACTTTTAGCAGAATTTTTTCCAACTTTAATAGCAGTTTTAAAATTTTCTTTTTTTACTCCCCAAGAGCCTCCATGGCCAGAACATCTTTCTATTATATTTACTTTTGTATCAGGTATTAATTTTAACATTTGAGCAGATTTAGGTCCTATATTCTGAGCTCTACTATGACAAGCCATATGTAAAGTAATATCACCCTTTAATGGCGTAAGGCCCTCTACCAAACCATTATTTTCTGAAAGTTGAATTATGTATTCATCAATGTCCATTGTATTTTTAGATAGTAGTATTACATTCTTGTCTTCTGGTAATAGAAGAGGCCATTCTGTTTTAAACATCAGAGCACAACTAGGAATAGGGGCTATAACAGGGTAGCCTTTCAAAATCATAGGAGCTAATTTATTAGCAATATTTTTTGCTTGAGCCATAACTCTGTCAATATTTCCCTGTTCTAATTGAGGCATACCACAGCAACCATCATAAAATAAAGATACATCTACACCATTATGTCTTAGTACCCTATACGCAGAAGAAATTATTTCTGTGTTATGATAACTTCCATAGCATGTAGAAAATAATATAGCTTTATTACCGTATGATGGAGCTTTAGTATTCATTGGCAAGTTTTCATTAAATGGTTTTGAAAATTTTGGGAGTTTTGCTTCTTTGCTTACATCTAAAACCTTTTCCATTAAATAGCGTGCAGGCTTATTCTTTAAAGAAACAACTTTGTTAGAAATTATTCTAGTTTTTTGACCCAATTTTCCATTTCTATCTATTTCCGATATTTGCTTTTCTTTAAAACCTACTTTTCCTTCTTTAAAATTTTTTGCTCTATGTCTTAACATAAGCTTGGGTATATCTATTGCAAATTCATGAGGCGGCACATAAGGACAAGTAACCATAAAACACATATCACACAGAGTGCACGCATCAATAATAGGTTTGAAATCTTTACTTTCTACTGAATCGAGTTCAAAGGATTCACTTTCATCTATTAAATCAAATAATTTTGGAAAACTATCACACAAATTGAAACATCTTCTACAGCCATGGCACACATCGAACTGCCTACGAGTTTCTTCATCTAATTTTTTTTCATCCCAATATTCTTCATTTTGCCAGTCTACTATTTCACGCACTGGCGCACGTAAGCCACCTTCGCTATTACTCATCTCTTATCCAATTTTATAATTAATGAGCGTCTCTAAATAAAAAAGACGCTCACATATAGTTATTCACTTAAAGTATCTAAAGCCTTTTGAAACCTTCCGGCATGACTACGTTCAGCCTTCGCCAAAGTTTCAAACCAATCTGCAATCTCATCAAAGCCTTCTTCTCTTGCAGTCCTTGCCATACCTGGATACATGTCTGTATACTCATGAGTTTCACCAGCAATAGCTGATTTTAAATTAGATGCAGTATCTCCGATAGGTTCACCAGTAGCTGGATCTCCAACGTCCGCCATAAACTCTAAATGACCGAAAGCGTGCCCAGTCTCGCCTTCTGCTGTTGATCTAAAGACGGAAGACGCATCATTGAAACCCTCTACGTCTGCTTTAGATGCAAAGTAAAGATAACGTCTATTTGCTTGTGATTCGCCGGCAAACGCAGCTTTAAGATTTTCTAATGTTTTTGATTCCGCTAATGACATTTGTACCTCCTTAGTCATAAATTAATTAATAAACATTATACTATACAAATTCTAAAATGGATCTCTATAGTTTAGAATAATTCTAAACTATTTATCTGTCTTTTTAAAGAAATTTATAGTTTTACTTATTTTTAATAGAAATTATTATTTCAATATCTGATATTTTTTTATTAACTGGAGGTTTAGGTATTCCTTTTAATTTTATATCGTTGTGTGGAATATCTATTAGAGTGCTATTAACTTCATCATAAAAATGATGATGGACAGAAGTATTTGTATCAAAATAACTCTGATTAGAAGCCAACTTTACTTGCCTTAATAACCCTACACTGGTTAAATGATTTAGCGTATTATAAACTGTGGCCAAAGAAACTTTTTCACCTATATTTATGATTTCTTTATGTAATTCTTCAGCATTTAAATGCCTATTACCTCGTTTAAAAATATTATTAATTAACATTAATCTCTGTTTAGTAGGGCGAAGATTAGCTTCTTTCAAAAGTTTTTTATAATTGTTTTTATGTTTTGCCATCTAATTTATCCATTAAGAATATACTATAAATAGGGATTATACAGAACTTTGTCCAGCTTTTGTATTTTGATACTTTTTTACTAATGGTGGACACTTATGCTTATCAAAATACATTACTTGGCAATCTAGACATTGAAAACATTCATTCATATCTATCTTCCCATCCAATTTAATAGCTTGAGTTGGGCACTCAACATTACATGCTTTACATGGGTTACCGCACTCTATTCTACGATGTAGGAAATTAAACATTCTAACCTTACCAAACATTGCTAAAGCTGCACCTAAAGGGCACAAAATACGACAATAAGCTCTCTCAATAAATAATCCTATAAATAATAATAGGCTTACCCAAATTAATGCTAATAATGGAGCATTAAATCTAAATGTAATAGCAGTTTTAAATGGTTCTATTGAGCTAGCACTTAAACCTAAGTCAAATGAATATATAAATACTGTTCCTAAAATAAGCAGAACACCATATTTAATTTTCTTTCCAAATTTATCATTTTTTTCGCTTAATCTTTTTTGCTTAATCCCAATAAATAGAGCTAATTTATTTAATAATTCTTGAAGAGCTCCAAATGGGCATAGCCAACCACAAAATAAAGCTCTTCCCCAAATAGGCATACTAATAAGCGCTCCGATGCCAATAATAACTATTGCTGGTTCAGCCATAAATGAGCTAAAACCTCTGCCATCAAAAATAGCTTGTACTAAAGCTGCTAAATGAATAATACTTACTTGACCGCCAACAATCCATCCAAGCCATATTAATGTCCATGATAAAAATGCAACCCTAATTAACTGATGTATTCTTCTATATTTTGTAAATAAATTTTTAAAAATCAATAAAGCCGAAGCAGACAGAACTGTTAATAATGATAATATTACTATAGATGACTTATTGTACCATGTATCTTTCCAATTATACTTCTCATCCTTCATAGATTTATTTATATTTTGATTTATATATTGCTCAGGAATTTTATAATTCATCAAAAATTTAATTGTATTATCATTCTTATATTCTTCTTCTTTATCTGCTTTTACTGAATATTGTAGTTGTATATTTTTAGTAGGGTCTAAATTTTGCTTCTTTGAAAAATAAAATAAGCCTTGTTCAACCATATCGGGGGCCTTTATAGCATGATGAAAAGGTAAGGGTTTGTACATACTAGGTGTTAAATTAAAAGTTTTTCCATTTTGAATAATTTGTAAATTTTTATAAGGCGTATTTTTCTCGTAGGATTTACTTTTTTCATAAAATGACTCAGGGCCTAAAAAACCTACCCATATTACTAAATCATCAACATTTCTTCCAGATACAACATATTGATCGTACCAGCGTCTGCCTAAAATATTAGCTCCTATACCTTCAGGACTTACAATAGCCATATAAACCTCTGTCCAAATTTTATCTTCATTAGATAATCGAGCTGCTCGTGGGGCTTTATGATTTTCAATAGATTCAAAATTTTCTACAATATTTCCGCTTGTTATTTTTAATACACCAACAGAACTATTTTCTATTAATTTATTCCACTCTTGCTTCTCAAATATTTCTAAATTTAAAATATTACCTAAATCTTTATCATCTAGATTAATATTTTTGTGGCGAGCGACCTTTCTTGCCGCCCTCATAACAGCATCATTAAGTAATAAAGAGGTTGTAGTAGTTCTAGAAATACCATCTACTGGTTGAAGTTCTGAGGTATCTCCTGCTGTACCTCTCATAGCTACTGTTTCGCCTTCTAACACTGAATCTGATAGTCCCAAAACTATGCTTATGCCTTTATTTATATTAATACCCTTTAATTGTAATAAAAAATCATGAAGGTCTTCATCTGTTCTTCCTAATATAGCTATAGGTTCAGTATGCCACATTAATCTAACACCAGTAATTATACCCTGCATATTTATACCTGCTATAATATGATATGGCTTCCTTGAGTATCCAAGGCCTTCAACCCAATCATAAGTTTCAAAAGCATAACCTATAACTTCGTTATCTTGAATTATTTCTATAACGGGAGGAGTGTCAGGTTCTTCAATAATATTTCCAAATATAGCATTTTCAGGTAAAACATAATGCTTTATTTCTTCTATCTTATTGCCATTCATATATTGTGGAAGTATCGCATATTCCGATGAAACTTCTTGCAAAGTATTTACATCTTCTTTTGCTTTAGAGAGCATAGTAGGGCTTTGAGCATGAACTATCTGCACAAACAGTAAAAAAATACTTAGCAATAAAACAGTTTTTATATTATCAATGATTATATTATACAAACTAAAACCTCCCAAATTCTAGCCTTAAAATCTTATGTTATCATTGTTTATATTAAGTTAGCCAGCGTTTTCTTCTTCTGTAGTGCTTAGTGTCTTTAAAGCTCTTTCTACCTTTATCGCTTAAACCTAAATAAAACTCTTTAACATCTTCATTATTAGATAGCTCTTCTGACGTTCCCTCCATAACAACTCTTCCGTTCTCTAATATATATCCAAAATCTGCGGTTTTTAAAGCTACGGTAGTATTTTGCTCAGCAAGCAAAAAACTAACTGCCTCCTTTTTATTTAAATCCCTAACAATAGAAAATATTTCTTCAACTAATTGAGGAGCTAGGCCCATTGATGGCTCATCTAGTAGTATCATTTTAGGATTAGCCATTAAAGCTCGGCCAATAGCGACCATTTGCTGCTCTCCTCCGGAAGTATAGCCTGCAGATGTTTTACGCCTTGCTTTTAAGCGTGGAAAATAATGATAAGTTTTTTCTAGCTGTTGAGCTATTTCAGACCTAGATTTTTTAGAAGTATAAGCACCGGTTAGTAAATTTTCTTCAACAGATAAATGTTCAAAACAATGTCTGCCTTCCATAACTTGAATTACTCCTCTTTTTACAAGATCATTACAAGTCAACCTATCTACTCTTTCTCCTAAATATTCTATAGAACCTTTAGTAACTTCTCCTCTTTCTGCTCTAAGTAAATTAGACACAGACTTTAAAGTAGTCGACTTTCCAGCCCCATTTGCGCCTAAAAGCGCTACAATTGAACCCTCCGGCACTTCAAAAGAAACACCTTTTAGAACCAAAATAACATGGTCATAGATAACCTCTACATTATTCAGCTGAAGCATCATACCTTCATTAGAGCTAGCACTTTTTAATATATCTTTATTCACTAATATTCCTCTCTAATTACAAGCAGAAGATAAGCCTTTTTCTGCAGCATACTTAGCCGCTGAAGCTTCTATCATTGGCCTAACTATACTTTGGTCTGTACTAATCCAATCTGAAGCTGGCTCAAATGACTTTCCATTCCATCGCTGAAACTTAACAGGTGCACTACCTTCATGGTCTGCACATGTTACCCTAAAATTAGGAATAAAATCTTTTATTCCCATTTTCTCTAATCTTTCATCAGTTAAGTTCAAATTTTCAATACCCCATCTAACTTGTTCGCCAGACATAGGTTTATTCCCAAACTTCTCTGTTGCTTTAGCAATAGACTCTACAGTCATAACTCCCATCAAGACACCCACTCTATACATTTGTTGATTTGCCATTTCTTCTTTTGGCCCTGTGGCATTACCTTCATCATGAACATATTTTACTATGTCCTGAAATACTTTATAATTTGTGCCAGGATTAATCATAGAAGCACATGAATAGCCAATTGACGCTTTTCCGGGAGGGATAGTGTCTTGCTCAGAGCAAGACCATAAAACACCAACCATTTTACTAGCATCTATTCTAGCTCTCATCGCCTCTTTTATAGAGGTCTGGCTCATTACTCCCCAGCCCCTCAAAACCACATAGTCTGGTTTATACCGTCTTACATTTAACCATGTAGCCTTTTGATCTATTCCAGGATGTGCTACTGGAAAACCCTTTAAATCAAAGCCATAAAGCTCTGCTTGTTTAGCCAAAATTGGACCTGTCTCTTTCCCATATGGAGAATCATGGTATACATTCGCAATTTTTAGACCTTTTAATTTATCTAGCCCCCCCTCTAACTCAGCTATGTATTTAATTTTAGCAGTAGATAACGACCAATAATTAACCATCAAAGGAAAAACCCATGGGAATACACTACCATCTGAAGCATCAGTTCTTCCATACCCCATAGTTATAAGAGGAATTTTATCTACAGCCAATCTGTCTAATACAGCATAAGTTGATCCAGTGCTTAATGGCTGAAAAACGGTAGCTCCTGCTTCCCCTTTATTTTTTAATCTTTCATAACATTCAATAAATCGATCAGGCTTATATGCAGTTTCACATTCTTCCCAAGCCAACTTAACTCCTCCTACACCACCATCTCTCGCATTAACCATTTTTAAATAGTCTACAAAACCATTTGCAGCTGGTGCACCATTGACTCCATAGGGGCCAGTTCTATACGAAGTTATTGGAACAAAATGTTCTCCAGCAAAAGAGGCTGAAACTAGAAACAATACAAAAAATGAAATTACAGTCGAAATTTTTCTATAAACCATGATATTTTATCTCCCTATATTTTTTATTATTTTATACTAGTATGGGAATGGCCACAACCTAAGCTTTTCTTTAGCTATTTGCCATAACCTTGCTAACCCTTTTGGCTCAACAATTAAAAAGAATATTATAAATGCACCAAACACCATGAATTCTATGTGCGCAATAGTTTCTGTAGATATTGCTGAACCTGTAACTATCGAGCCTAAATTATTTAATAAAATAGGAAGCAGTATCATAAAACCTGCCCCTAAAAAGGCACCTGAAACAGAACCTAATCCGCCAATAACCACCATAAATAATATTTCAAAAGATCGCATAATATCAAATGCCTGTGGTTCCACTGTTCCTAAAACAATGTATGCCCATAATGCACCTGCCAAACCACACAAAAATGAAGAAACACCAAAAGCTAACAACTTAGTTTTCATCAGGTTTATTCCTATAGCTTCAGCTGCTATATCCATGTCTCTTACTGCCATCCATGCTCGTCCTATTTCAGACCTAGCTAAATTGCGTACAGCGAATGCACACAAAACCACTATCGTTAAAACTAATAAATATTTACTAAGTGGATTATCAATAGCAAAACCAAATATTCCTAAAGGTGGAGCAGTAATTACTCCTGAAGAGTCATAATTAGTAAACCATCCAAAATTAGTTAATAGCCATTCTATAAAAAATTGTGCTGCCAACGTAGCAACAGCAAGATAAAATCCTTTAATTCGTAATGAGGGCAAACCAAATAAAATTCCTATACTAGCCGAACATAACCCCCCCCAGATAAAAGCTATTAAAAAAGGGACCTCTGGTACCCTTACCTGTAAATTATATGCAGCAAAAGCACCAACAGCCATAAAAGCTGCTGTACCTAATGAAATTTGCCCAGCATAACCGGTCAAAACATTTAAGCCTAATGCAGCCAATGATAAAGCTAAAAATGGAATCAATATAGAACTTAGCCAATAATCATCAGCAATAAATGGAATAATTACAAATGCAAAAAACATTAATAATCCCATTGCTACTTTATCTTGAAATATTGGCAATATTGCCTGGTCTGCCTTATAAGTAGTTTTAAATTGGCCTGATTCTCTATATATCATTTTATACTCTCTCTATTATTTTTTCACCAAATAATCCCTCTGGCCTTATCATCAATACTATTAACGCTAGCATGTAAGGGAACCAATTTTCTATCCCATAGCCTATATAAGTACCTAAATAAACCTCTGCTAATTTTTCTCCACAACCAACTATTAAGCCGCCTATAATTGCTCCTGGAACAGAAGTAAAACCTCCTATAATAAGAACAGGAATTGCTTTCAATGCCACTGTGGAAATAGCAAATTGAACCCCTAACTTAGACCCCCATACAACACCTGCTACTAATGCAACTATTCCAGCTGTAGACCACACATAAACCCATATCGTGCTTAAAGGAATTCCTACAGATAGTGCTGCCTGATGATCATCTGCCACAGCTCTTAAAGCTCTGCCAATTACCGTAAATCTGAAAAATAAGGATAACACTAATACTAAACTACCAGCTATTAGCGCTGCCCAAACATCAAATTTATTAATTAAAGCATTCCCTATCTCAAAAGCAGCATACTGATCAACACCTAAATCTAAAACGCCAACATGCGAACCCCAAATTAATTGGGCAAACCCTTCAATAAAATAATTTAAGCCAATTGTGGCCATAAAAAGAATTATTAAGTCTTGGTTAACTAGCGGCCGTAACATCACTCTTTCTATAAAAATAGCAAGTAATATCATTACTCCAATAGTAATAGCCATAGTGAGCAATGCAGGAACACCCATCTCTAATAAACGAACAAAAGTTAAAGCAGCAAATAAAACCATAGCACCTTGAGCAAAGTTAAAAACTCCCGAAGCCTTAAATATTAAAACAAACCCTAAAGCAACCAAAGAGTACATAACACCAGATAACAAACCACCTACAAAAACTTCTATGAAAAACCACCAATCCATTATCCAGCTCCTAAATATGCATCAATTACTTTTTGCTCAGAACGAACCTCATCAGGAGTACCATCAGCAATCTTAATACCATAATCAAGTACTGCCACTCTGTCAGATATATCCATTACAACACCCATATCATGCTCAATCAAAACTATAGTAGTTCCAAACTGTTCGTTTACATCTAAAATAAAGCGGCACATATCTTCTTTCTCTTCTACATTCATCCCTGCCATTGGCTCATCAAGCAATAATAATTCTGGCTCTAAGGCCAGAGCTCTTCCTAATTCAACTCTTTTTTGTAAACCATAAGGTAATCTTGCAACTGGCGTTTTTCGTATCGACTGAATCTCTAAAAAATCTATAATTTCCTCAGCTTTTTGCCTATGCTCTTCTTCTTGTTTTCTTCCCATCCCCAAATAAAGGGCCTCTAAAAATAAATTTCGTTTCATTAAAATATTTCTACCTGTTAAAATATTTTCTAAAGCCGACATGCCTCTAAAAAGAGCAATATTTTGAAAAGTTCTTGCTATTCCCATTCTTGCAATATCATGAGGAGCAATTTTTTTTCTCAATTTACCTTTCCACTCTACTACCCCTTTTTGTGGAATATAAATTCCAGAAATTACATTGAGCATAGAAGATTTTCCTGCTCCGTTAGGGCCTATAATGGCCAATATTTCTCCTTTTTGAATGTGTAGATTTACATTTTGTAAAGCTTTTAACCCTCCAAAGGATAAGCTTATATCTTTAATATCCATCAAAACTTCTAGCTTTGCTGATTTATTATTTTTAGCATTTACGTTCATGCAACTTTATCCTCTAAGTCAATAATTTTCATATCCTGGATCTTCAAATCCGCACTTATTGAACCTTTTCTTCCATCTTCGAATGTAACTTCCGTTTCAATATAACAATGGTTTTCAGAGCTATATAAAGCATCTATTAACTTTCCATATCTTTCTGAAATGAGATTTCTTCTTACCTTATTAGTTCTCGTTAATTCTCCATCATCTGCATCTAATTCTTTATGTAGAATTAAAAAACGTTTAATTTGGGAATCATTTAATTCTTTATCTTGGGCCAAATCTTCATTCACCTTTTCTATTTCTTTTGCAATTAAATCATAAACTGAGCTTTGCCCCGCCAGATCTATATACCCTGAATAAGCGATATTATTTCTTTCCGCCCAGCTTGCTACCGCTTCAAGATCTATATTTATAAAACAAGATACAAAATCTTTATTATCTCCAAATGCAACTGCTTCTTTGATGATCCCACAAAACTTTAATTTATTTTCAAGATACTTAGGGGCAAACATTTTTCCTGAATTTAACTTTCCTACATCCTTGGCCCTATCAATAATTTTAAGATGCCCATTATTATCTATAACTCCAGCATCTCCTGTTTTTACCCATCCCTTCTCATCTATTGTCTCTTTAGTAGCTTGTTCATTTTTATAATAACCTTTAAAAACACCCGGTCCTTTATAAAAAACTTCTCCTTTTTCAATTTTCACATCAACACCAGGAAAGACTGGCCCTACAGTTTTAGGGTCCACATCGCCATTTCTATGCAAAGAAACAAAAACACTAGCTTCGGTTTGGCCATATAATACTTTTAAATTTATTCCTAATGACCTGTAGAAAAGAAACGTATCTGGACCCATTGCCTCTCCAGCAGTGTAAGCAATTCTAACTCTAGTTAAACCAAGATTGTTCTTTAAAGGGCCATAAACTAAAAAATACCCTAAACCGTAAAGCAACCTATAAAATAAAGGGACCTTTTTTTTGTCTAAAATGTCATTGCCCCATTTTTTTGCTACGCGCATAAAATAATTAAAAGCCCAAAGTTTTATTTTGGACGCATCTTGCATCCTGACCATTAATTGCGTGAGCATTCCCTCCCATACTCTTGGAGGCGCAAAATAATAAGTGGGGCCAATTTCCCTCATATCAATAGTCAAAGTATCTCTACTTTCAGGACAATTAATACAAAAACCAGAGATATATGATTGTGCCACACAAAATATATTATCTCCAACCCAAGCCATTGGTAAATAGGCCACAACCTCATCATTAGAAGATGTGCCTTCTAATTCGCAAGCAACACTAGTAACTGATATAATATTATAATAAGAAAGCAAAACCCCTTTTGGTCTACCTGTTGTTCCTGATGTATAAAGCATAATTGAAATATCATCTTTAGAAGTTTTATCAATATCTTCATCCAGATTGATGTCTAAATCTATATTCTTTAATAAAATTTCATCTAAAGCTTTAACTTCCTCTTCTTTATATTCTTCAAGCCCCCGAGGATCATCAAAATATATACTTTTTAATAAAGGTAATTTAGTTTTTATTTCTAAAAGCTTATCTACCTGTTCTTGATTCTCTACAATAGCAATTTTTACTTCAGCGTGCTCTAATATATATTTTAATTCATCAGCCACGGAATCTTGATAACATGGCACAGGTATAGCCCCTAATATTTGTGCTGCTGCTATGGATAAATATAGATTAGGTCTATTATCTCCAATTATAGCTATTTTTTCTCCCCGTTTTAGCCCCGAATCCCTGAGCCCACTAGCAAGAATAATTGCTCTTTTGTAAAAATCATCCCATGACAAAGTTTGCCAAATGCCAAATTCTTTTTCCCTTACACTAGGTTTACCCTTAAATATTACAGCATTATTCCTTAATATTTTAGGAAAAGTATCTAAGCTACTAAAGTCTCGTGACATAATAAATTTCTTCTTTAAAAAAATAGTTTAATTTATACATATAAGTATATATTTGATACTTATGAATCAAAAAGAAAGCAAATAATAATATCATTTTTTATATAATAAAACCCTTAATAAAAAAATTGGAAATACAATGAATAATCGAAATATCTATAAATTAAAAAAAATTAAACATTTATTTAAATTATTTTTTATAATTACAATCTTCTTACATATGAGTAACCCTGCTTTAACAAACCCTAAAAAAATTATAAAAAATGTTATATGTAAAGAAAAAAACATCTTTAAAAATTTTCTTGAAAAAAGTCAAAATGAATATTTAACATGGTTTGGGTTGTCAGAAGATGGCTCAACTATTACAGAACTTTATATTTCTAAAACAACAGATAGCTGGACTGTTCTAGAAACCGACACAAATGGAATTTCTTGTGCTACCATAGGCGGAAAAAATTCTTTAATGCTAAATAATAATTAATATAGGAAACAATATGACAACGTCACCAGATATAGACACCTCTAGTTGGAAAAAAAATAAAGCTAATCATTGGGCTCTAACCCCTATATCTTTTTTAGAAAGAGCAAATCAAATTTGGCCAGAAAAGACTGCTTGGCATCATGGATCTAAAAGTAATACATATAGAGAGTTGCATACTAGGTGCGTTAAAATTGCAAATGGATTAAAAATTAAAGGCATTAAAAAAGGAGATACCGTAGCAGCTCTTCTTCCAAACGTGCCCGCAATGATTGAATGTCACTTTTCTGTAATGATGGCAGGCGCAATTTTAAATACTATCAATACAAGACTAGATTCAAAAGCTATTAATTTTATTATTAAACATGGAAAAGCAAAAATAATTTTTGTTGATCCCGAATTTAATACAGTAATAGCTGAAGCACTTAATGATATGCCCAAAGAAAAAAGACCTTTAATTATAAAATGCATGGACGAAGAATTTATAAAAAATACACCATTAAAAAATGAAATAACTAATGATGATTTAGCAAATATTGGAAATAAAGCATCCCTCTTAGATTGGCCAGAAAATGAGTGGGAAGCCTGCAGTCTTAATTACACTTCTGGCACTACAGGTGACCCAAAAGGAGTATTATATCATCATAGAGGGGCTTGGTTGACAGCAATGGGAAATCAAATGGTATGGTCTATGGGAAAGCATCCTATTTATTTATGGACCCTACCAATGTTTCATTGTAACGGATGGTGTTTTCCTTGGACGATCACAGCTCTAGCAGGAGTTCATATATGCCTCAGGACAGTTAATGCTAAAAATATTTATGATTCTATAACAAAACATAATGTTACTCACATGTGTGGGGCTCCTATTATTTTATCTATGATAATCAATGCTGAAAAAAATGAAATTAAGCCAATTAAAAATAAGGTTAATATTATGACAGCTGCTGCTGCTCCGCCTCCTGCAATACTAGCCAGAATCGAAGAAAAGGGGTTTGAAGTAACACATGTTTATGGACTTACAGAAGTTTATGGTCCTGCAGTTATCTGTGAATGGAAAGAGGAATGGAATAATTTAAAATCAGGCCCTAAATCTGAAAAAAAAGCAAGACAAGGAGTTCAATACCCTACTTTGGAAGAGCTATCTATTAGAGATCCCGAAACAATGAAAGCAGTTCCAAGAGATGGAAAAACTATAGGGGAGGTTATGATGCGCGGAAATATGGTTATGAAAGCTTATCATAATAACAAAAAAGCTACAGATGAAGCATTTTTTGGAGGTTGGTTTCATACTGGCGACCTCGGCGTTATGCACGAGGACGGTTATATTGAATTAAAAGATAGATCTAAGGATATAATTATATCTGGTGGAGAAAACATATCATCAATTGAAATTGAAGAAACACTCTACAAAAATAATAAAGTGCTTTTAGCCGCGGTAGTAGCAAAACCTGATAGTAAATGGGGGGAAACTCCTTGTGCTTTTATAGAATTAAAAAAAGACCATCAAGCTTCTGAGAATGAAATAATTGATTTTTGTAAATCACATTTAGCAAGTTTTAAGTGTCCAAAACGAATAGTGTTTCAAGTCATTCCTAAAACCTCCACAGGAAAAATTCAAAAATTCCAATTAAGAGAAATAGCAAAAGAACTAAAATAATGAATAGATATAAATTAACCATAGAATATGACGGAAAAGATTTTAATGGTTGGCAAAAACAAAAAGGAATGCGAACTATACAGGGGGTTATTGAAGAGAGCTTATTAAAGTTTTCTGGAAAAAATATCACTATTTATGGTGCAGGAAGAACCGACACAGGAGTTCATGCTACCGGTCAGGTGGCACACCTTGATATAAATATCGATGGATTAGAAGATAAAAATTTAAAGTTAGGAAAATTGACTATGGGCCTAAATTTTTACTTATCACGTCTATGTGATAATAAAGTATCCATATTAGAAACAAAAAAAGTAAGTGAAGAATTTCATGCTAGATTTTCCGCTATTAGTAGAAAATATAAATATAGTATTTTAAATCGAAGAACAGCTTCTCCTTTATTAAAAAACAAAACTTGGAGAGTACCTAACCCTTTAAATATTGAATTAATGAAAAAAGCTTCAAAATATCTCATAGGAAAACATGACTTTACAGCATTTAGGTCTATAGACTGCCAATCCAAATCCCCTATTAAAACTATTAATAATATTACAATTGATAAGAATGGAGAGTTAATAGAAATAAACGTTGAAGCAAAATCTTTTTTAATGAATCAAGTTAGAATTATAGCAGGAACCCTGGTAGATATTGGCTTACAAAAAAAAACTGACGAAGATATTTTATTAGCTTTAGAGAATAAAGATAAGAAATTTTCTGGTCCTACTGCCCCTTCTTTAGCTCTAATTTTACAAAAAGTTATATATTAAAATAATTTCTAGTTAGTTTTTCTATAAGTATATACTCCTGCGCCAACAATTAAAAACCCGCCAAGTAGAGTTTGGGGATTGGGTAATGAATTAAATATAATATAACCAAAAATTGTGGCCCAAATAATGTGTGTATAGCCTATTGGAGCGAGAGTTGTAGCTTTTGATTTAGAATATGCTCTTAATATTAAAAATTGCCCTAGTGCACCCAAAAAACCAACAGTTAATAATAAGGACCACTCATATAAAGTTGGTGAAATCCATACTTTTAATGATGAAGAAAGGTCATAATCTAATAAAATCATAATAGAAGTTCCTATTAAACCAGCAAAACAAGAAAAGAATAAACTAGTAAGCGAAGATTCTACTGGTGCTAAAACTCTAGTACCAATTTGATACAAAGAATAAAATAATGCCCCAGTTAATCCATATATAATACCCTTAAACCAAACAATATCTATATTCTCAAAATTTAAAATGTTTGACGGGTTAACTACTATAATCATTCCTATGAAACCAATTATTACTGCTAACAAACTAGAATCAGTTACTTTTTCCTTTAACAGAAAAGGGGATAGTAATACCGTAATTAATGGAGAAAAAAATAAAATTATAGTTGCTTCTGCAAGAGGCAGAATTGATAAGGAAGTAAAAAAAAAATAAGTCATTAGTAGTAAAGCAATAGACCTTAATACTTGAACTAAAATCAATCTAGGATATCTAAGTCCAGAGTCAAAACCGAGCATGTGGACAAAAATAACTCCAAATAAAACAATAAGAAAATGAAATGTATATCTTGCCCACACTATTTGTGAAATAGAGAAATCATTTGATAAAAATTTAGCTAATGCCTCCATTGCAGCAAAGGACATCAAAGTGAAAATATAGATTATTATACCTATCTTTTCATTTTCAACTTGCATTAAAAATTAACTTTTCAAACAGTAATGTTTTTTTGATATTTTACAATAATGTCATAATAAATGTTAGTTAATAATTCTAAGTCCTCAACTTTTATAGACTCGTCTATTTGATGCATTGTTTTTCCTACTAAACCAAATTCTATTACATTACATATATCTTTAATAAAGCGAGCATCAGATGTGCCTCCACTGGTAGAAAGTTCCGGTTTTAATCCTGTATTATTTTTAATAGATTCCTCCACTATATTTATAAAATCGTCGGGCTCTGTTAAAAAAGGCTCTCCGCTTAATTCGCTTTCTAATTGCCATTTAAAAAGATTTTTATCATAAGGAACTTTTGCTAAAGTATTTTTAATAATATCTATTAAAGTACTTTCAGATTGGAGAGTATTAAACCTTATATTAAATTTAGACTCTATTTTTAAAGGAATAACATTTGAAACATTATTTCCTACATCTATTGAAATAAATTCTAAATTAGATGGTTGAAAATGTTCATTGCCCTCATCAAGCTCTAATTCTGATAGAGCCGAAATAAACTTAGACATAATAGGTAAAGGATTAGCTGCTTTATGCGGATAAGCTACATGACCTTCTTTGCCATATACAGTTAATAAACCGTGCAGACTTCCTCTTCTACCAATCTTAATCATTTCGCCCAACATATTTGGGTTTGTAGGCTCGCCAACTATACAATGATCAATCTTTTCTCCCATATCTTTTAATTTAGGCAGCATAGTTTTAGTACCATGCTTTGCATGGCCCTCTTCATCTCCTGTTAAAAGAAAACTTATACAAAAAGATCCATCATAATCTTTAATATATCTAGAACATGCAGCTATAAAAGCTGCTATAGAACCTTTCATATCAGCTACTCCCCTGCCAACTAAATTTCCATCTAGTATTGCAGCATCATATGGAGATGAACTCCACTTTTCTTTATTACCTGCTGGAACAACGTCTGTATGTCCTGCAAAACACAAATTTTTTCCTTGGCCAATCCGAGCATATAAATTATTTACTAATGCCTCTTTACCTTCTGCATCTCTTTCTCCTGAAGGCATTCTATAACACTCAAAGCCTATAGAAGTTAGGACTTCTTCAACAAATAAAAGCGCTCCTTCATCCCTTGGTGTTTCAGAAGGAAAACTAATTAATTTTTTTGCAACATATAAAGGGTCTGATAACTTTTTATAATCAATATTAAAATTCACAATAATTCTCTTTGTTTATTTACAAATATTTTCTAATAATTACTTATTGGAACATGTGTAATTTTGAGGCTATAGTCAATTAAGAAATATTTTAACTTTGGAGAAAATTTAATGGCGTATTGGTTATTTAAATCTGAACCAGGAACTTGGTCATGGAAAGACCAAGTAAAAAAAGGGAAAGATGGAGAGGGATGGGACGGCGTAAGAAATTACCAAGCCAATAACAATATGAAAAAAATGAAAATTGGAGACCTAGGTTTTTTCTATCATTCTGTAAAAGAAAAACAAATAGTAGGAGTGGTAAGAGTTATAGGAGAACATAGGCCTGATCCTACTGATAAAAAAGGTATATTTGGTATGGTTGTCATTGAAGCAGTAAAAGAAGTCAAAAAATATGTAACTTTATCTGAAATGAAATCTAATCCAAAATTATCAGATTTAGCCCTTATTAAACAGGCAAGACTATCGGTAGTTCCGATTACGAAAAGTCACTGGAACGAAATATGCTTAATGGCAGAAACAGAAAGTAAATTTTAAAATGGAGGATATCTTTAATATATCTGGCATAAAGAAAAACTCAAAAATCTGTGGACTTGAAGAACTAGAAGAAGATAAAGCTATTATAAAAAAAGGAGAAGATAAGTATCTTCCGGGTATAATAATTTATAAAAGCAATCATTCAATTTATATATGGGTAAATAATTGTCCTCATGCAAATTTAACTTTAGATATTATAGAAGGTAAAGTTCAAGCTAAAAATAATGATTTATTATGTGCAAACCATGGTGCAAGATTCAATCCTACTACGGGAGAATGTATAAAAGGGCCTTGCAAGAATGCTTTTTTAAAAAGTTTTCCTTTCAAAGTAGAAAATAATTATATTCTTGCTGGATAAAAATATTATCTTTAATTATTAACATAATATAAATATAAGGAGGTATAGATGAGCGAAGATAAAATAGAAGTAAAAAGTTCATGGGAGATTAATGCTCATTTAGATAAAAATTCATATTTGAAACTTTATGAAGAATCCATCCGAAACCCTGAAGGGTTTTGGGCAGAACAGGCTAAAAGTATAGATTGGCATAAACCTTTTACAAAAGATGCTATAAAAAAAGTAAATTTTTCTAAAGAAAATTTAGAAATAAAATGGTTCTATGATGGGGAGTTAAACGTTTCATATAATTGCATAGATAGGCACTTAAAAACAAAAGGTGATCATACTGCTATTATTTGGGAAGGTGATAACCCTGAAGAAAGCAAACATATTACTTATAAAAAGCTACATAGTGAAGTTTGTTTGATGGCAAATGTACTTAAAAGTAGAGGAGTTAAAAAAGGAGATAGGGTTACGATTTATATGCCTATGATTCCAGAAGCCTCGTATGCAATGCTGGCATGTGCTAGAATTGGAGCAATTCATTCCGTCGTATTTGGAGGTTTTTCTCCAGATAGTATAGCTGACAGAGTCATAGATTGTGATTCAGATTTTGTTATTACTGCTAATGAAGGCTATAGAGCCGGAAAAATTATTCCTCTAAAGAACAATGTAGATGAAGCATTAAAAAGATGTGATAACGTAAAATCTGTTTTAGTTATTAAAAGAACTGAGAACGAAGTTAATATGAAGTCAGATAGAGACATTTGGTGGCATGAAGAAAAATTGAAAGTAGACGCTGTTTGCGATCCAGAAATTATGAATGCTGAGGACCCTTTATTTATACTTTATACTTCTGGCTCTACAGGTAAACCTAAAGGTGTATTGCATACTACTGGTGGGTATATTGTTTATGCTTCAATTACACATAAATATGTATTTGATTACAAAGATAATGATATTTACTGGTGTACAGCAGATGTTGGTTGGGTAACAGGTCATTCTTATATTGTATATGGTCCTCTAGCTAATGGAGCAAAAACTTTAATGTTTGAGGGCGTCCCAAACTATCCAACTTCATCTAGGTTTTGGGAAGTAATAGATAAACATCAAGTTAATATATTTTATACTGCACCAACAGCAATAAGGGCCTTAATGAAAGAAGGAGAAGACCCCGTTAAAAAAACGAATAGAAAAAGTTTAAGATTACTAGGAAGTGTTGGGGAGCCTATTAATCCAGAAGCTTGGAATTGGTATTATAAAGTAGTAGGTGAAGAAAAAAGCCCTATTGTTGATACTTGGTGGCAAACTGAGACTGGTGGAATACTAATAAGCCCACTTCCAGGTGCAATTGATTTAAAACCTGGATCTGCTACTAAGCCTTTCTTTGGTATTTCTCCAGCTTTAGTTGATAATGAAGGAAAAAGCCTTGAAGGCGAAGCAGAGGGCAATCTAATACTAATGACCTCTTGGCCAGGACAAATGCGAACTGTATATGGAGATCATAAACGTTTCGCAGAAACTTATTTCTCTACTTTTAATAATGTATATTTTACTGGTGATGGGGCCAGAAGAGATGCTGACGGATATTGGTGGATAACAGGAAGAGTTGATGATGTTATAAATGTTAGTGGTCATAGAATGGGTACTGCAGAAGTAGAAAGTGCTTTAGTTTCAAATCCGAATGTTGCAGAGTCAGCTGTAGTTGGTTATCCGCATGATATAAAAGGACAAGGCATTTATGCTTATGTAACTTTAACTGATAATACAGAGCCATCAGAAGAATTAAGAAAAGAATTGTTACTATGGGTAAGGAAAGAAATAGGGCCTATAGCAACTCCAGATTTAATCCAATGGGCACCTAGTCTACCGAAAACTCGCTCTGGCAAAATTATGCGACGAATTCTTAGAAAAATCGCAGCTAATGAACATGAGCAACTTGGAGATATTTCAACACTTGCCGATCCAGGCGTTGTTAAAGATCTAGTTGATGGTAGGATGAATAAATAACTCTAAAAATCTGTAACTCTACCATTTTTTTCCCAATCTCCATATCTTGTTGGCTCTGGTCCTTTTTGCCCACCTATTTCTTTAACTGTTTTTTTTGTATTTTTTTTATTATTTATTTTTTTATCAGCGTTTTTTATTTTTTTCATATCTGTGCCATAAATTAAATTTAAGTATATAATATATAGTAAGAAGTTTGTTAAATAAAAAGAAAATATGCACTAATGACTGATAGTAAATCTAATCCAAGAATACAAGCCATAAATGAAATTGCTAATATTTTAAACGGAAATAATAATAAACCTTCTTGTAATGAAGATTCATTTTATAGATTTTTAATAAGTGAGACTATGAGAAGGTTTGGAGAAATAGATTTCTATTTGAAACAATATATTAAAAAACCTTTAAAGGCTGAACACAATAATATTAAAGCTAATTTAATAATTGGTGCTGTACAAATTCTATATATGAGGGTTCCCAGCTATGCGGCCGTAAATAATAGTGTTGATATAGCTAAAAAAAATACGCCTCACCACGTTAAATTTATTAATGCAATTTTAAGGCAACTATCAAGAGATTTTGAAAATAATAAATTAGATAAATTATCTCCTTTAAAAAATATACCAAGTGAAATTAAAAAAAAATGGCAAAATACAATAAATGAAGAACAAATGGAAAAAATTGCAAAACAAATTCTTATAATACCTCCTGCATTGGATATTTCTATATCTCCTAAAGAAGATATAAATAAATGGAAAAAAGCCCTAAACGGAGAAGCTTTTGGAAATAATAATATTAGATTGTTATGTGATTATGGAAAAATAGAAAAATTACCAGGTTATAATGAAGGAAAATGGTGGATACAAGACATAGCAGCACAGCTGCCAGTAAAGATTTTATTGAGAAAAATTAATAAAAATGCTGATATAATAGATATGTGTGCTGCTCCTGGTGGAAAAACTGCACAGTTATTAAGTAATAACTTAAAAGTAACATCCATAGAATCTAATAATATAAGAGCAAATATTTTAAAACAAAATCTACTTAGGCTTAATTTCAATACAAAATTAATATTACAAGATGCTAATCGATATAAACCCACAAAACTAGTTGACGCCATTTTATTAGATGCTCCATGTAGCTCAACAGGGACATTAAGAAAAAATCCTGATATTTTATGGAGACTAAAATATATGAAAAATAATTATAACTCTCATATTAGTTCTCTTATAAAAATACAGGAAAGGTTATTAAATTCTGCATCTAAAATGTTAAAAACGGGAGGCACTATTATTTATTCAGTTTGCTCTCTCGATAATGAAGAAGGCTATAATCAAATTGTTGATTTTATTAAGAAAAATAATAGATTTGAAATAGACCCAATAGATAAAATAGAAATAGATATAACAAAAGAAGCTATAACTAAAGAAGGATTTGTAAAAACTTTGCCATACTATAACTCAGAAGTAGGTGGAATGGATGGATTTTTTATAGCAAGATTAATAAAAATAAACTAATAATATATTGAGAAGGATTAACCTAAAATTGAAAAAAAATAATATACTTATATCTCCATCAATTCTTGCTGCTGATTTTTCTTCATTAGGAACAGAAGTAACTGATATAGACGATGCTGGTGCTGATTGGATTCATTTAGATATAATGGATGGCCACTTTGTACCTAACCTGACAATTGGGCCCGATGTAGTATCTAATTTACGAAAATATACTAAAAAATTATTTGATGTACACTTAATGACTAATCCTGTAAATAATTGGATAGAGCCCTTTTCTAAGGCAGGAGCTGATATAATTACAATTCATATTGAAGCAGAAGATAATATAAAAAAAACTCTTCAGGTTATTCGGGGTTTAGGCCTAAAAGCAGGATTATCAATTAAGCCTTCTACGTCTGAAAACATTCTAGAGCCATACCTTGATTATTGTGATGTAATATTGGTAATGACAGTAAACCCTGGATTTGGTGGCCAAAAATTTATGCCCTCCCAGTTAAAAAAAATTACTAATATAAGTAAAATGATAGAAAAAAAAGGTTTAAATATTTTAATAGAAGTAGATGGGGGAATTAATATAGAAACTTCCAAACTATGTGTGAAAGCAGGAGCAAATGTATTGGTTGCAGGCAGTGCCATTTTCTCAAATAATAACTCTGACTATACTCATATTATTCATACTCTTAGAAAAGAGAGCCAAGGAAGTTAAAATTGGCAACTAAATCGTACCGCCTTAATTTGAAACAAATTTTTTATAAAAGCTTTGTTTATAATTTTTGGCTTAATTTAACTAAGCCTGAAAATATTTTTCAAGATGCAAAAGATCCATGGCAAGGAGAAGGTCAATTAGCTGATGCAATTTTTCAAGGAAGATACAACTTTGCAGGAGAAGAAGTTCATTCTCCCAATAAACCTTTATGGGAACCTAATGGCGTTGGCCCATGGTGGATTGCAGAAATGCATGGTTTTTCTTGGCTAAGGCATTTCAAAGCTAGAGATGGCGTTACATCTAGACAGTATGCTAGAGCATTAGTTTCTGATTGGATTAGAGATGGTAATAATAAATATAACCCTATAAGCTGGAAAATAGATATTCTAGGAAGACGCATATCAGCCTGGATTTCATATTCTGAAATGTTAAAAGAAGGAGCAGATAGAGAATTTTTAGAAAATTTTTATAAGCTTTTAACAGCACAATCCAAGCATCTAAGCAGAACAATTCATAAAAATAAAAATAGTCCTGAAGTTTTTAATGCTTTAAGAGGATTAATAATATCAGGAATATGCCTCAGCGGCGGAGAAAAAAGATATAATCTTGCAAAAAGTATTCTTTTATTTGCTCTAAATAATCAAATTTTGAATGATGGTTGTCATATAAGCAAGCAATCTTCTATTACATTAGATATACTAACTGATTTAATTTGGATAAGAAGTGCGCTAATAGAAAATGACTCTTTAATAGAAACCTTGGACACATATATAACTAAAATAAGCCATGCTATAAGGTCTTTAAGATTAGGTGATGGAACTTTATTAAGGTCAAATGGAGGAAAGTCTTACTCAAGAGATGCAATTGATAAAGTATTAGATAAAACTGGAATAAAATTAAAATCAAAAATATCTGCTAGCCTGAAATCATCAGGCTATGAAAGATTAGCTGCAGGTAGAGCTATTATTTTATTTGATTGCTCAAAAAAGGAAAATACTTTTTTTCATGGTGCTTTAAGTTTTGAAATGAGTTTTGGAAGAGATAGAATGATAGTTAATTGTGGTCCAACTCCTTACAATAATAGTGATAAATGGGAAAAAGCTCTTTCTAGTTCTGCAGCGCATTCAACTCTTGTTATTAATAACACTAATTCTTCAACTAATGATGATTATAAAGCATTCAAAATAAATACTGTGAGAGAGGTTGCTTCTGGCTTTGAAATAATTTCTTCCAGTCATAATGGTTACAAAAGTAAATATTCTGCAATACATAAAAGAGTTCTAAAACTTGACTCAAGAGGAAGCCTTTTAAAAGGTATAGATAATATTATTGCTGGGCCGAAATTAAATTTTAAAATACATTTCCATTTACATCCAAAAGTTAATGTCCGCCTAACTAGAAATCAAGAAAGAATATTACTTTTAATTCCGAGCGGTGGTTGGGAATTTTATATATCTAAAAATAATACTAAATTGAGTTTAAATATAGAAGAATCCATTTATGTAGAAGATAATGGACAAATAAAAAAATCAAACCAATTTGTAATTAATGGAGTAACTTCTAATTCAGGGGCCCAAATAGAATGGTGTTTATCAAAAACTACATTATGAACGTATGATACAACCAGCTATAGAAAGCCCAACGCCGAAACCAATCAACATAATCTTCATATTAGATTTATATAAACCTCTATCTATTGACTGTTTAATTGCTATGGGAATCGTTGCAGAAACAGTATTTCCCATATTTTTAATATTTTGAAACCACTTATTATCAGGAATATCTAATTTAGATTTTAGTTGTCGTAATATTACAGCGCTAGCCTGATGAAAAATGAATAAATCTATATCATCTTTATCTAAATTAGCTTTCTCTAATAGTTCATTAAAAACTTTAGGAACTTCTCTAAGGGAAAACTTGAAAACTTTTTTTCCGTCCATAAATAATCTTTCTTTGCCTTCATGTTTTTCTAAGGCAAGTAAATCACCACCACTACCATCAGTAAAGAAGGCAAAAGGCCCTATACTTCCTGCCCCTTTATTTTCAATTAGTGCTGCTGCTGCTCCATCTGAAAAAATGGGCCTATTCGTTCTATCATTCTTATCAATATAATTTGTATAAGTATCAGCACAAATTACGATAACTTTTTTTAATCCTTGTTGATAGATCATAGAGCTGGCAGTAGATAAGCCATAAACAAAACCTGAACAGCCTTGGATTAAATCAAAAGCCATCATATTTTTTGATAAGCCTAATATATCTTGTATTAAACATGCAGATGTCGGCAACCTAGAAAAAGGGGATTGACTAACATGGATTATACCATCTATATCATCTGATGAAACTTGTGAAATCAATTTTTTGGTGGCACTAATTACTAAACTCTTTTCATTTTCATCTTGGTCTAAAACATGACGTGAGTGAATTCCGGTTTTATCTTTTAATTTATCTATAACCCAATCTGGGTTTATCTTCCCTAAATCTTCTAGAGATTCTTTTTTGTTACCTAAAACATACTCAATGTCAGTAATTTGCAAAATTAATAACCCTTAATTTATTTTTCAGTGCTATAATTAATATATTAACATCAATATATAAACTAAGTATGGAATTTATCAATTTTAACTATAAAATAAATATATAACTTATAAAAGAAATAATAATGCCAACGTTAACTAATCAAAACTTAATAGAAATAAAAAATATTATCGCTCAAATATCTTTGCATGCTTCAAAAATAATAATACGTTATAAAAACTCACCAGTTAAAATTAAAGAGGATAATACTCCTGTTACAAAAGCAGATGAAGAATCAGATAAAATCATTAATAAATTACTAATTAATAACTTTCCTAATATACCTATTGTAAGTGAAGAAAGAGCATACCCATTAAATACTATAGGCAATAATTTACATTGGATTATAGATCCGTTGGACGGAACTAAATCCTTCATAGAAGGAAATGAAGATTTTTGTGTTTGTATAGCATTAGTTTTTAACAGAAAGCCAGTCCTTGGATGTATTGCACATCCTCCTTCCAAGAAAGTATGGGTTGGGGGTAAAAAAATTGGCTCATTCATAAATAATAATAATAATAATAATTATCAAAATATTAATTGCAGGAATATACCTAATGAAGGTCCAACAATTGCTATTAGTAGACATCACACAGGCCCTAAACTGAAAGAATGGTTATCATCACTTAAATATATTCACAAAAAACGAATTGGAAGTGCATTAAAATTCTCATTAATTGCTGAAGGAAAAGCAGATATTTTTCCTAGAACAACCCCTACATATGAATGGGATAGCGCTGCTGGCCAGGCCATCATCGAAGGAGCAGGCGGTAAAGTTACCCAAATGAATTACGAGGAGATGATTTATGGAAGAAAAGATAAAAAAAACCCTAATTTTATTGCATCCGGAAAATCAGATTGGATAAAGTTTTTAAAGGATAAAACTTAGTGGAATACATAACCTCATCTATATGGATAACAAGTATAATTCTTAGTTTTGTTATTAGTTTAATTACAATAAAATTATCATTATTAATAATTGCTAAAACAAAAACAATGGATACTCCTAATGAAAGATCTAATCATATTACACCTATTCCTAAAGGAGCCGGTATAGGTATAATATTATCTTTATTAATATTATATTACATCTTTTTTCCTATAAACGACTTTATATTTACATTTAGTGTCTCACTACTCTGTGTAATATCTTTTATAAATGATAATAAAAATATATCGATATTAATTAGGCTTATTACACACATTATATTGGCGTTATTCGTAATATATTTATGGCCTCCTTTATTAGATTTACATTTATTAAATAATATAATGCCAAATTGGATATTCATAACACTTATAATATTATTTATAATTTGGATGACAAATTTATATAATTTTATGGATGGTATTGATGGAATTTCTGGAATTCAATGCATAATCATAGGAACTGGTATAGGGACCTGTCTATTTTATTCTAATGATATTAATAAAATTGAAAATATTTTATCTGGCTTCCTAATTGGTTCAGGAGGAGCGTTTTTAATATGGAATTGGCAACCTGCAAAAGTTTTTCTTGGAGATGCGGGTTCTATACCCCTTGGCTTTATAAATGCAATTTTAGTTTTACTATTATTTAAAAATGGGCTTTGGTATGTAGCTTTCATATTGAATAGCTATTACCTATCTGATGCATCTATAACGCTGCTAAATAGAATTCTTAAAAAAGAAATACCTTGGCAAGCACATAAAAATCATTTTTATCAAAAAGCAGTTAATAATGGATATAGTCATTCAAAAGTATGTATTTTTATTATTATTCATGGGGTTTTTCTTATTATACTCTCATTATTTACAACTTTATACCCAAATAATATAAATATTTTATTTTCAATTCTAATAAGTAGCTTATCTACCATTTATCTTTTATATTATTTAAATAAAATACCAAAAAATGTTAAGAAAGAATAATAATGCAATCCATGATTAGATTATTTTTAATATGCAATATAGATGGTATATTGAGTATAATTGCATTCTTTAGCGCTTACTGGTTAAGATTAGAGGAGTTTCCTATAACTCCAATTATAAGTACTTTAATTGTATTTTTTTCTACTATATTTTCTTTTGTTTTATTTGGTATTTATAAGAGAATTTGGCGTTACTCATCTACAGATGACTTATTAATAATTACTAAAGCCTCATTAATATCTGTAATACTTGCTGCATTCGCTTTTTTTCTAACTACAAGATTAGAAGATATGCCAAGATCAACTATGCTTATATATTTTATTCTATTAACACTCTTTACTGGGGGCAGTAGAATATTTTACCGATTAATAAAAGATAAATCTTTAGCACCAATAAATAACATTAATGAAAGAATTAAAGTATTTCTCATTGGAGCAACTAATGAGGCAGAGGCCTTAATTAGATCTTCACATAAACCTGATGGCCCTTATCATATACTTGGTGTATTTGATAATGATCAAAACAAACTTGGTAGAAAAATTAGAGGTATAGATATTATTGGTCCAATTAAAGAAGTTTATGCTTCTAATTCTCTTATTAAAACAAAAAAAATTACAAAAATAATAATTGCTGATCGAAATATATCTCGAAATGAAATTGATTTATTACTGAAATATACTGATAAAGTAGGGATATCACTAGCTCGCCTTCCAAAAATATCAGAGCTAAATAAAGCTTTGGACAATAATTATCAAGAAACTAGACCAATTAATATAGAAGACCTGCTGGGAAGAGCAGAAACTCGGTTTGATAAAAAAGAATTAGCGCCTTTAATTAATAATAAAACTATATTAATAACAGGAGCAGGCGGTACTATAGGCACTGAGCTTGCCAATCAAATATCTGAAATGGGGCCCAAAAATATAGTTTTATCTGACTACTCTGAGTATGCTTTATGGAATATTACAGATAAAATTATGTCTAAAATTAATAAAATAAATATATTCTCAATTTTATTAGATGTAAGAGACAAAAGCTCGGTTAATAAAGTTTTTAAAGAACATAAACCAGATATAGTTTTACATGCGGCAGCTTTAAAGCACGTTCCTATTTGTGAAAATCATCCTTTGGATGCTATTAAGACTAATGTGCTGGGAACAAGAAATGTCTCAGAAAAAGCTATACAATACAAAACTAAAATTATGGTTTTAATTTCTACAGATAAAGCTGTAGACCCTACAAATTTTATGGGAGCTTCAAAACGAGCAGCAGAAATATATATACAAAATTTAGATAGAGAAGATTCTGCTACAAATTTTGTTACAGTAAGATTTGGAAATGTTCTTGGATCTACAGGCTCTGTAATTCCCCTCTTCCAAAATCAAATAAAGAGAGGAGGCCCTATAAGAGTTACTCATAAAGATACCACAAGGTTTTTTATGAGCGTCAAAGAAGCTGTAGAGCTAGTATTAATTTCTGTAAATTCTTCAATAAATAAAAAAGAGAGTGGGGATATAAACGTTCTCGAAATGGGAGAACCAATGAAAATTGATAATTTAGCAAAGCAACTTGCTAGATTATCAGGCCTTACGCCCGGAAAAGATATAAAAATAATATATACAGGATTAAGAATTGGGGAAAAGCTTCATGAAAAATTATTTCATAAAGATGAAATAAAACTTAAAACTGCCCACCCTGATATTTTAATTGCCAAATCTAGAGAATTAAATTTTAGTGATATAAATAAAATATTAGATTCTATAGAAGGTTTTATAATTCAAAATAATGAAAAAAAAGCTATTAAAATACTTAAAGAACTAATACCAGAATTTTCTATTGACCCGAAAAATAAAATTTATTAAGGAACAAAAATGTCAAGTAACATAATTAAAATTAACCGTGCCATTATATCTTTGTCAGATAAAAGTAATATTGAAGTTTTAATTAATATTATTAAAAAATATAATATTGAGATACTGTCTACTGGTGGTACTGCTAAAATTTTAAGAGATCACAACATAAAAGTATCAGATGTATCTGATTATACTGGCTACCCAGAAATGCTGGATGGACGAGTTAAAACATTGCATCCAAAGATACATGGAGGTCTGTTAGGAAGAACCAATATTAAGAAGCATAAAACTGAAATGGATCAACATTCTATTGACCCTATAAATTTAGTAATCGTTAATTTATACCCATTTTCAGAAGCAGTTAAAAATAATTTAAGTTTTGAAGAATGCATTGAAAATATTGATATAGGCGGTCCCTCTATGATTAGATCTGCTGCCAAAAATCACGAAAATGTTTGTGTAGTGACGAATCCAGAAGATTATGAAGAGTTAGATAATATATTAGAAAAATATTCAGGAGGAACTTCACTAGAAGATAGAAAAGTATATGCCTCAAAAGCATTTTCTAAAACTGCTTTTTACGACAGTCTAATATCTCAATGGTTTAATGAAAAATTAAATATTTCATGGCCAAAGACAATGACAATTGCTGGAGAGCTGGTTGATCATCTGAGATATGGCGAAAACCCTCATCAAAAATCAGCAGTATACAAAAAGAATACTCAAGGCCTTAATGGAGTTGTTCAATCAAAATTATTACAAGGAAAACCTCTTTCCTATAATAATTTAAATGATGCCGATGCTGCTTATGAACTAATAAAAGAATTTAAAGAGTCAACAATAGCAATAATAAAACATGCTAATCCGTGCGGGGTTTCTTCAAATCCATTAATAACCGAAGCATGGGAAGCTGCTTTACGGACAGATCCCCAAAGTGCTTTTGGA